>Ga0209755_10000644_pt1 | contig 61706 bp, 52 predicted proteins | sample TergutCo191P1_FD_187301 | JGI IMG/M metagenome (GOLD analysis project Ga0209755, IMG submission 187301) | Cornitermes sp. P1 segment gut microbial communities from Petit-Saut dam, French Guiana - Co191P1 (SPAdes) (version 2) | ecosystem: Host-associated > Arthropoda: Insects > Digestive system...
TAAAAGATTATTTATAATCTGTTTAATTCTCTGATCGTCGCCGAAAAGATGAAGAGGGTTTTCTTCGCCGATGTTTAAAATAAAATCAATTGGATTTTGTCCCTTTAAAACAATGTTTTGCGTAACGGAGTCGTTTATCATTTGAGGAAAATTATATTCTACAGGCAACAGGTTGAACTTGCCTTCTTCAATTTTGGAAATATCAAGAATATCGTTTACCATGTGAAGAAGCGATGTTCCGGCACTGCTGATTTTCATGATGTTTTCCGCGGCGTAATCGCTTAGAGTGCATTCTTCCAGAGTCATTTCCGAAAAACCGATTACCGCGTTCAGGGGCGTGCGCATTTCATGGCTCATCTTTGCGAAAAATTTGCTTCGCTCTTCCACGACAGCAGCCTCGTAAGCATACTGCTTGATGGCGCGGATTTGATTGACAATTTGAATTTGATTGCCGACTCTCAATTTGACAATTGCAGGCCTTAAAGGTTTGTAAATATAATCGGCTGCGTGAAGGGCAAGACCTTTCTCTTCATCTTCATCGCTGTCAAGCCCTGTTGTAAAAATTACCGGAATATCCCGTGTTTTTTCGGACGACTTCAGTTTGTCAAGAACTTCGTAACCGTTCATGTCCTGCATGATAATATCAAGCAGAATGATGTCAGGCAATTTTTCATTTGCCAATTCGACAGCGGAAGCGCCGCTTTTTGTCATGTAAACCGTGTATTCGGGACTTAATATATTTACCAGAATATCGAGGTTAATCCTTTCATCATCAACGATTAAAACGCTGTTTTTTTTGTTTTCGCACATAAGACCTTCTCTGCGGCTGTTTGCGATGTTTTAATGTCGCATACATTATCTTACTTGATTTTTGTCATTATTCATAGTAGAATCGTATTTATAAACAAAACATGTAAATATTGAGGATGGTAAATTATGGCAGAGAAAAAGATCGTTTTGGCTGTTGATGACAATTTACAGCAATTAAGTGAATTTAAGAGTTTACTAACGCCGCAATATGACCTGCGGGTCGTTAAATCCGCTTCCGAAGCCATTGCCTTTTTAATTAGAAATACCGCGGATATCATTCTTCTTGATATTGAGATGCCGAATATTAACGGTTTTGAATTCCTGGGCGATCTCAAGAAAATCCCAAGTTATCTGGAAACGCCGGTTATTATTGTCAGCGGCAATTCAGATCAGGATTTTTTGATTAAAGCAAAAACTTCCAATGTTTCCGAAGTCTTGATAAAACCTGTAAAGCCTGATGTTTTAACCGCAGCGATAGAAAAGGCTATTGTCACAAAACCGTGAGATGTTTTTTGCGGAATAATTAAATTTAACAGTCCGCCCCCTCACTTGTAATGAATTTTCCATAGGTATATAATTTCTCCATAACTTGAAGCAATTTGCTAGATAGTCCAGTGAGGCTCTTTTTGGAAGCGCTTGAGATTAAAACGATTTTCACTCTTGTTCTATTCGATTTCGAAGTACCGATAACCGAAACTGTTGTTATCTCCTGGGTTGTAATGGCAATCCTTATCACCGCCTCTTTTTTTCTTACGCGCAAATTTAAATTGATACCCGAAGGTCATCAGGCGATTTTGGAAGCAGGAGTGGAGTTTTTAAATAATTTTTCCAAAAATCATTTCGGCTATTTATCAAAATTTCTGGGACCGTACATGGGAACAGTTTTTTTATTTCTGCTTGTCTCGTGCCTTATTCCGGTTTTTTCGCCTGTCGAAATCGTTTTTTTCGGACGCGAATTTATTCCTCCGTTTTTTATTCGTCCGCCCGCAAGGGATATTAATGTAACAGCCGCTCTTGCGTTAATTTCGATTCTTCTGGTTCTTGTGTGCGGACTTGGATCGCGCGGAATTAAGGGCTGGCTGAAAAATTTTATATACCCTGTTCCGCTGATGCTTCCGTTTAATATAATGGAATACGGAACAAGAATGATTTCTCTTGCTCTGCGTTTATTCGGAAATGTTTTAGGCGCTTTTATTTTAATGCATCTGCTCGAAAAACTGGTCCCGCTCGTTCTTCCGGCGGTATTTTCGCTTTATTTTGATTTTTTTGACGGCTTGCTTCAGGCAGGCATTTTTGTATTTCTCACCAGCCTTTATATTTCGGAGGCTGTTAAAATTCATGATTAACCGGAGGATAGTATGGATTTGACTACCGCAATCGGAATCGGCATCGCTGTTTTTACAGGCATGGGAGCAGGCATAGGCATCGGAATTGCGACATCAGGATTAATGAACGCGATTTCGCGTCAGCCGGAAGCAAGCAAAAAAATGACACCGATGTTTTTTGTCGGCATCGCGTTAGCTGAAGCGACGGCGATTTACGGGTTTGTAATCGCGATTTTAATGATCACAGGTTAGGCGATAATGCTTGATTTTTCCGTCACATTTTTAATTACCATTGTAAATATCACGGTTTTGTTTTTCATTCTGCGAGTGGTATTGTTTAAACCGGTAACAAAATTCATGGCGGACAGGGCAAAGCTAATTCAGGATTCGATTGACAGCGCGGATGCCGACAGGAAAAAAGCGAAGGAATTGGCTGAGCAGTACGAAGCAAAAATAAAAGAAGCCGAAGATGACGCGCGGAAAATTTTGGAAGATGCCCGCGAAAACGCTGAGCTTCGGGCGCAGATGATCATTAACGAAGGTAAACAGGAAGCGAGAATTATTGCCGAAGCCGCAGTCAGGCAAATTGAAGCGGAAAAACAGACCGCGATGGTAAAATTCCAGCTTGAAGCCGCAGCCTTAATTGTCGCGGCTTCCGCCAAACTTACATCAAGAGATTTTTCTGGCAGTGAAAATCAGCGTTACGCCAACATGCTGCTTGATGAAATTGCGCACACTGCTAAAGCTGCGCAGGCTGCTTCGTCTGCGCACGTTGCTTTAGCTGCGCACGTTTCGCAGAGGCCGGAATAAATGCGGTTTTTTCATGCGCAAAGGTGGGCGCAGGCATTTTTGGACACTTCAGGCGAAAACGCCCAGGAAGCGTTCCTGTGTCTAAAAGAAATTTCAGCGCCTGTAAAATTAAAGCAGGGAGCTTTTTTCGGCCGCGTTATGTCTTTTAAGCTGGAAAAAGTTTTAAGGGAATGTACGGATTCCTGCGGCGACGCATACGAAATCGCCATTTGCTTTATTTGTTTATTGACAGAAAAAAAATGCTTTCATTTTATCGATCCTATATTAGATAAAATTGAACGAATGTTAAATGAAAAAAACGGCATAATTGATATAACACTCGAATCGGCGTTTCCCGCGGACGATGATTTTATTATAAAACTGGAAAAAAATATTTTTAAGATGCCAAACGCATCATGCGGCGAAGTTCTCCGAGGAAACGGCGCAGCTAAAGCATCGTGCGCAGCTAAAGCATCGTGCGCAGCTAAAGCATCGTGCGCAGCTAAAGCATCGTGCGCAGCTAAAGCAGCGGGTGATGCTAAAACTGCGGGGGTAAAAATTAAAACTAAAAATAATCCGCAGCTTCTCGGCGGTTATCTTTTGAGAATGAAAAGTTTCTACATTGATGCAAGTCTCAAAGGGCAGCTTGATAAAATGAAGACAGATATTTCCGCCCGCTTAGGAGGCATCAATGTCTAATTACGATGAAATTATTAGAGTTTTAAAAGAACGCATCGAAAACTGGAACGGAAAAGCTTTATCAGGGGACTTTGGTTTTGTTGTGCAGGCAGGCGACTCCGTCGCTACTGTTTACGGTTTAGACAACGCGGTTTACGGAGAACTTGTTGAGTTTTCATCGGGAGCGAGCGGAATTGTTTTTAATCTTGAAGAAGAAACAACAGGCTGCGTAATCCTTACAGGCGAATCGCTTGTAAGAGACGGCGAAGAAGTGCGGGGAACAGGAAGAGTTGTTTCTGTTCCTTCAGGCAGCGCCCTTTTCGGCAGGGTGCTTAATCCGTTAGGTGAAGCATTGGACGGCAGGGGAGAAGTAGCAGCCGAGGCTCGTATGCCGATGGAAGCTCCTGCCGCGCCTGTAATCGATCGCGGAAGCGTGGACACTCCGCTGCAGACAGGAGCCGTTTCCATTGACGCGATGATTCCAATCGGCAGAGGTCAGCGCGAGTTAATCATCGGCGACCGGCAGACAGGAAAAACCGCAATCGCCGTTGACACGATAATTAATCAGAAAGGAAAAAATGTTATCTGCATTTACTGCTCGATAGGACAAAAGTCTTCTTCGACAGCGGCGATAATTAAAAATCTGGAAAGATACGGCGCTATGGATTACACATTTGTAGTGCTTGCGTCCGCGGCGGATTCGGCGGCTCTTCAATATATCGCCCCTTATTCCGCGGCGGCAATGGCGGAACATTTTATGCATCAGGGAAAAGATGTATTGATCGTTTACGATGATCTTTCCAAACACGCGGTCGCTTACAGAACGATCAGTCTGCTCCTCCGCCGTCCGCCCGGGCGAGAAGCGTTTCCAGGCGATGTTTTTTATCTTCATTCGCGGCTTTTGGAACGCGCGGCGAAACTTTCAAAAAAAAGAGGAGGAGGATCGATCACCGCTCTTCCGATTGTTGAGACGCAGGCAGGAGACATTTCCTCTTATATTCCAACCAACATAATTTCAATTACAGACGGTCAGATTTTTCTTGATACTGAATTGTTTAACGGCGGCTTTCGTCCTGCGGTTGATGTCGGACTTTCCGTAAGCCGTGTCGGAGGAGCGGCGCAGACAAAGGCGATGCGGAAAATGTCGAGCAGTCTTCGCCTCGATCTTGCGCAGTACCGGGAGATGGCGGCTTTCGCGCAGTTCGGAAGCGACCTTGATAAAATCACTCAGGATAAACTTGCGCAGGGCGTTCGCCTGCTAGAAGCGTTAAAACAGCCTCAGCATTCCCCGCTGTCTGTCGAAGAGCAGGTTGCGATTCTTTTTCTTGCGGTTAACGGATATCTTCTTAAGATACAGGTAGAAAATATTTCATCGTTCTTAAAAGAATATATTAATATTTTGGAAACCCAGAAACCGGATTTGATGAAAGAGATTTCAAGGACAGGCGATGTAACTGTTGAACAGGAAAGCGAATTGCGCGAGCTGATTGAACAGCGCATAACGGCGGAAACATTGAAAGGAAGCAGAGCTAAATGAGCAGTTTGCGTGATGTCCGCCTGCACATGCGTGCTATAGAACAGACATTGAAAGTAACAAAGGCGATGAAGCTCATCTCTACCGCGAAACTGCGCAAAGGCAGAAGTATGCTTGAAAACACCGAACCTTATTTTAAACGAATTCAAAAATCAATGTTTGATATACTTTCCGGCGCGGAAGATTTAAAAAGCGAATATTTGCGTAACTTCGATACTCTGCCGTCGGAAATGCGTGATGTTTTGCGTTCAGCTCACACGGCGATTATTGTGATTACAAGCGACAAGGGGCTAGCCGGCGGCTATAACGCGAATGTTTTTAAACGGGTAAACGATCTCTGTCAAAAAGTGACCAATCCTGTATTGATACTGATCGGCTCTGTCGGATACCGGCACTTTATTCATACTCCCCATATCATTCTGGAAAATTTTTCTTTTCACTCGCAAATTCCAACATTGGAACACGCAGGAGAAATAGCGGATTACATGGTCTCCCAGTATCTTTGGGGAGTGTTTGATGAAATTCATATTGCGTATACCCACATGTTCAGCACTGTAAAACTGCTTGCCACGGAGCATCAGGTGCTTCCGCTTGTTAAAGAAAGAATTCAAAAAGACCTTTTGGAAATTGACAGTAAAAAGAGGGAAGATTTGCAGTTTGAATTTATTCCGTCTGTCGAAGCTGTTTTTGACGCGCTTGTTCCCCAGTATGTTAAAGGAGTGATTTACGGCGCAATGGTAGAAGCGTACGCAAGCGAACAAAGCTCGCGCATGACTGCGATGGACGAAGCTTCAAAAAACGCCGAGGATATGCTTTCTACATTAAAGATAAGCTATAACCGCGCGCGTCAGGCAGGCATAACGCAGGAGTTATCTGAAATTATGGGCGGCTCAACGGCGTTAGCTGAATAGTAAGGAGATGTATCATGGTCATGGCGAACAAAGGTTATATCACGCAAGTTATAGGTCCTGTAGTTGACGTCAATTTTGACAGCGGAAATACGCCTCATATTTTAAACGCGTTAAAAGTAAAAACAGAAAACAAGACAGTCATACTTGAAGTTCTTCAGCATATCGGCGATAACCGCGTCCGCTGCGTCGCAATGTCGGCAACCGAAGGATTGTCGCGCGGACTTGAAGCTGAAGACACAGGGCAGCCGATCAGCGTGCCTGTCGGGAAAGAAGTTCTCGGGAGAATGTTTAGTGTAACGGGCGAGCCGATTGACGATAAGGGAGCTTTCAGCGCGGCAAAGTACGATTCAATTCACCGTCCGCCTCCGGGATTTACCGAGCAGCAGCCTGCCGTTCAGATGCTTGAAACGGGAATAAAAGTAATTGATTTAATCGCCCCTTACGCGAAAGGCGGCAAGGTCGGACTCTTCGGCGGAGCCGGAGTCGGAAAGACTGTCGTTATAATGGAATTAATCCGCAACATTGCGACAGAACATTCAGGTTACTCGGTGTTCGCGGGCGTAGGAGAGCGTTCGCGCGAAGGAGCTGAACTCTGGAAGGAGATGACAGAAAGCGGTGTTATCGATAAAACCGCGCTAGTGTTCGGGCAGATGAACGAGCCTCCCGGAGCGAGAATGAGAGTCGCGCTCTCAGGTCTTACAATGGCTGAACATTTCCGCGATGTTGAAAGGCAGGATGTTCTTCTATTTGTTGATAACATTTTTCGTTTTATTCAGGCAGGCGCGGAAGTTTCCGCACTTCTCGGACGCATTCCAAGCGCGGTAGGTTATCAGCCTACTCTGGCGAATGAAATGGGCAGCCTGCAGGAACGGATCACAAGCACGTCAAAAGGATCAATAACCAGCATACAGGCGGTTTATGTGCCTGCCGATGACTTGACAGATCCGGCGCCAGCCACAACATTCGCGCACCTTGACGCGACAACAACGCTTTCCCGCAAAATTACAGAGCTTGGAATTTATCCTTCTGTTGATCCGCTCGCTTCCAATTCGCGGATACTTGACGCTGAAATTGTCGGCTGCGATCATTACACAACCGCGCGAAGAACGCAGCAGATACTGCAGCGTTACAAGGAACTGCAGGACATCATCGCGATTTTGGGCATGGACGAACTTTCCGCAGAAGATAAACTTACAGTCGCCCGCGCTAGAAAGATACAAAGGTTTTTCAGCCAGCCGTTTTTTGTAGCGGAAAAATTTACGGGTTTTCCGGGACGTTATGTGCCAATCGCAGAGACTGTACGGGGCTTTAAAATGATCCTCGACGGAGAATGTGATTCAATTCCCGAACAGTCTTTTTTTATGGCAGGCGGAATAAACGATGTTCTGGAAAGGGAAAAATAATGACGCCTTTTAATTTTGAAGTGCATACGCCGTTTCGTCTGTTTTATTCCGGTACGGCGCAGGCGGTGATTCTAACGCTTGTTGACGGAGAAATTGGCATGTACGCGAATCATTCGCCTTTTACTGCAGTTACCGTTACAGGCATTCTGCGAATTTTGGAAGAAGACGGAAAATGGCGCAGCGCGTTTGTTTCCGCGGGAATACTGGAAGTAAAGAGCGAAAAAAATGTATTGATGGTTGATTCCGCGCAGTGGCCTAACGAGATCGAAAAAGAGAGAGCGCTCGAATCTAAAAAAGAAGCGGAGAAAATGCTGGAAGAAAATAATTTTAAATTTGAGGTTGATAAAGCGAAGGCAAAACTCAAACGCGCGGTATTCAGATTGAAAATATTATCAGAATAAATACAAAAGTTTTGGAACAACTCTATTTGATTATTTTTACCAATGCTCTGGAAATAAAATAACCGCCGAAGATAACAATGAATCTGTCAACAATATTTACAGGAATTCTGGATAAAATATTTACCGCAAGAAGCGGCAGATTGCTCATGATAAGACCAGGTTTAAAAGTATCTTCTACGCTGGAATGAAGAGAATATGTTTTGGTAAATAACTGTGATAGATAATCTATAACTCCGCCTAAAACGCTGACCGTTACAACGCAAAATATATATAGTAAAAAAAGTTTTGAGACAAGCGCCGCATAAGAAGCGGTAACTCTTTCTTTTGAAGCAAAATTCTGAACATCAGGCGCGGAAGGTTTAAAAGCGCAGATAATAAATACTTCGGCGATACTGCAAAAGACATAATATTGAATTTCTTTGTAATAAATGCACGCGCTAAGCCAGTTGAGAACAGCGACGACCATACCGGGAATAATCCCTGCCGTAAAAGCAGCGGCTGCGGTAAATACGGTGTCGAGGAACAGCGGAAGACGCAAAAAATTCATGACAAAATTGTTAAGGAGAATGTTCATTAAAACTGCCAGAACACAGAGAATTGTTATTTTAATTATTTTTCTTCCCGGCTTTTCGCCGGTATCCGTGTTAGTCCGGTTTATTTCCATGTCAATAATGTATCAAAATATTCCTTTAAATTATATACTGGTTTTATGAGGCTGGTATCGTTTGTATTATTAGCGGCTTTGTTTTTTTCATGTTCTGCAGGGCAGAATACTGATCAAAATGAAAATCTTAATTTACAGGACATAGCAGATCAATGGGCAATGATTGACCTGCTTTTTAACGGTATGCTTCTGGAAGCTTCATCAGAAAATAAATTTACCGCGTTAGCTGACAAGGAGCTTCTTTTAGGTGCGAGTGATGTTTTCTGCGTATCCATGCAAAAATTCCAAAAATCTGATTTATACCGCGCATACAGAGCCATTCCTTTTTCGCCTCAAACCGGGCGGAGTTTATATAACTATCATCCAAAAGATATTGAGGAAGTCGTAATTATTTCTGAATTGTCGGTAATTTTCCGCGATTTTACCGCTTCAGGAGAAATGGAAAAAGCAAAAGCGGTATCGGCTGAAATTTCAAATTGTATGATTCGTTTGCTGATAATTGACAGCGAGGTGCAGAGGTATATAGGTTCTTCTTATTTTAATCTGCTTATTGCATTTGTGTTTTTCACCGCTGTTATCGTACTGCTTATTATGTTTATGCATAAATCTCTTACAAATACAATAAAGCGCGAAACAGAATCCACAGTTTTTTCACATGCTTACATGCTTGCGCAGGACGAAGAGCGCGCGAGGATCAGCCGCGAGTTACACGACACTGTAATTCAGGATATGCGCTGCGTATTATTGGAACCGGAAAAAACAGAATTAAAAATGACGGAACTTATGAAAAAGACCAGAGATATTTGCAACGCTCTTATTCCGCCGGATTTTCGTTTCAGCGAATTGCCCGACGCTTTACGCCAGCTTTGCATGGACTTCGGCGAAAAAACAGGAATTGACTGCCGCGCGGAAATTGACACGCACATTAAACTGGAATTCCTTACCATGGAAAAAAGACTGCAAGTTTATAGAATTGTTCAGGAAGCCCTTACGAATATAGAAAAACACGCGCTGGCGAAAGAAGCGATAATAACGATGAGACAGAGCAATGATATAATTTATATCGGCATAGGCGATGACGGAAAAGGTTTTAATTTTCCATTAGATGACAACGGGCGAATAATATCATCGCCGGACAAATCACATATCGGTATTATCAGCATGAAAGAGCGCGCAGCGATTCTGGGCGGACAGTTAAAAATCGTAAGCGAAATTGGTGAGGGCACGCTTGTGTGTTTGGAAATACCGGCGGGTTGAGAGAAGAATTCTCGCCAAGACGCAGAGAACGCAAAGGTTGAAAGGAGAGAGCGATTTATCCCGCAAGTTGATACTTTTTTTTCGTTATGTTATGTTTTATTCATGACCATTACTCAGACCATAGATATTCCTCCTGACCGCCGCATTACTGTTCCCCGTGAGGTACCCATAGGAAAAGTTATTCTGACATTTACTCCGGCTGGATCCGTTAAAAAGCCAAGAATGACCGAAGAAGAGGAAAAAAAACTTTTCGAACTCTATGCCGATGAATTAAATCGAGAAGCTATGGATGTGCTTTCATACCAAGTTCCATTGTGGGAAGACGATGAAGAATGAAACGCGGCGAACTTTACAGAGTCCGAAAGGGATCTAAAAATGACCCAAAGAATTATCGAGTTTTCCTGATTGTTTCCAGGCAACCGCTCATTGATTTCGGCTTTTCAACAGTAATCTGTGCTCCGGTTTACTCAAATTTTAAAGGTATTCCAACACAAGTAGAGATAGGTGTAAACGAAGGGCTTAAACATGACAGTGCTGTTTTTTGCGATGATCTTATCAGTCTCCATAAATCCCTGCTTACCGATTACATTGGCTCTCTCTCCGATTCTAAAATGGAAGAAGTAAACACCGCATTACGCATCGCATTGGCTGTTGAATAATAATTTCTTCATCAAAGAAGAACACGCAAAGGCGCCTGACCTTCAAAAAAAGGCAGAAAGTTTATACCCCCTGCCCTGATTGTTATATTACATTTTATACGATGTCAGGCAATTTTGTATATCCGTTATACGCTATATCTGGTGTGGTCTGACATGATGACAACACTACGGAAATGTGGTGACTGTCACCTTTGCAAAAAAACGCCTGCCGCCAAATTGGAACGGCAGGTATGATTTTACTATTTCCTAAAAAAATCGGAACCAAAATACCTAAAAGTATTATCATCAATAATTTGAGCGCTTAACTCATCTTTTTCTTCATACCAATCAGTTTCACCAAATTTACTATGAGTTTGCGTAAATTTTATTGTTGAACCGTTTATTTTATACGATCCTTTCCAATTGTCGCTGTATTCATACTTCCCATCATTAAGTTCAAACCAGCCGCCTGTTTTTTCTTTCATAGCCCAACTGCCATTTAACTTTTTTTCAGAAGAGCCGGCGCCACAGGCAACCATTGAAAACCCGATTACCGTAACCATTGCGATAATTGTTATGTTTCGCATAACTGCTATACTTCGTATAGCTTCTAATAATCTGATTGTACGTTTCATACAAAACTCCTATTGCGGTTTTAATGCCGCCGCAAGCATATTACGTTCCCATACAGGAATATCTGTAAAATTTAAGGCAGAAATAAAAAATTAAGAAGCGTGTAAAACGCACAATTTTTTAGGGATTTTCGGGAATTATCATGCGTTTACGCACAAAAGAGGAAGAATTTACCACGAACAGACACAAACACGCTCGTAAACTCGCGTACGCGAACATTGTTCGAGTGGTTCGTGGTAGAAAATCTTTTTATTCCTCAAAACTGTGCGTTTACGCACAAGAATTTCAAAATTTCAACTAAAAACTGTGCGTTTTACACGCTTTTTTTTATTTTATAATCTCTCCAAAATTATTCAGGAGTATTAAAATGAAAAAGAGAATTATTTTATCGGTTTTACTGACATGTTTAATTTTAAGTACAGCGGCGGCACAGGGCAGAGAAACCGCAAGAGGACATATAAACGAAGGACAGGCGCATTTACAAGCCGGAAGACTTGATGAAGCTGTCGCGTCCTTTGAAGCTGCGCTCAGGCTTGAACCCAGAAACAGACAGGCGCCGTCTCTTTTATTGGAAGCGCAGACAGCCAGAGTAAACAGGTTTATAACCGAAGCTCAAAGGTTTTCTCATGCCGGAAATTTTGAAGAAGCTGTAGAGCAGTATGACTTGGCGCTGCAAGCCGCTCCGGATGGATTCAATACGCGTCAAATAATAGACGCAAAAACAGCGGCGCTTACAGAAAGAACCAATAAAATTTTATCGGAAGCGCAAAGACTGCGGCGGGAAGGTAATTTCGACGAAGCTTTGGAAATGTATGACAGAGCAATTCAATCCGCGCCGAATGAATATATTACGTATCGAATAACAAACGCAAGAATTGATATGCACCGTGAAAGAACTAATCAGCTTTTTGCGGAAGGAAAAGAACTACATTGGGAAAACAATTTTACTGAAGCTATCGCAAGATTTGATGCCGCTCTTGCCACCGCGCCGGCAGGTTATAATACGCGAGATATAGAACAATTTAAAACTGATTCGGAAAGGGCGATAGCGGAAGCGTTATTGCAATCAGCAGGTGAAGCTATAGCAGCAGGAAATTACACCGAAGCGCTTACACTGTTACAAAGCGCAGTCGGCACAGGCAGATTGGATCAATATCTAACAAGTAGAGCGCAGGACGCAATTACCATATTACAAGATTTACCAAACAGGCAGGCATCTTATAACCGCGCGGTTAGAGAAGACGATTTTGAAATAAGACAGCTTCCAAACAGTGTAGCAATTACAAATTATAAGGCATCTGAAAATATTAATATAATAATCGGTTATTCTACTAAATATAATATCACAATAGGCATTTTAAATGTTGTTATCCCAAACAAGTTATTTAATCTTCCTGTTACAGAAATAGGTGGTGACGCGTTTAGAGAAAAAAACCTTACAAGCGTAACGCTTCCTAATACATTGTTAACAATTGGGGTTGGAGCGTTTTCCCATAATAGAAATCTTACGACAATTGTAATACCAAATTCAGTTACTATTATAGAAGGTGCTGCTTTTGCAGACTGCGGCTTAACAACAGTTACACTTGGAAATACGGTAAATTCTATTGGCGGAAGAGCATTTGCAAATAACAGATTAACATCCATTACTTTTCCTGCCAGTGTTAGAACTATTGAAGGAAGAGCATTTGAAAATAATCAATTAACATCTGTAACTGTTCCAAATGGTGTTACCCTCCTTGGGGGTGATCCAAATCCCTTTACAGGGAATCCATTGACAACAATTGTTATACCTGCATCATTTACAGATTCATGGAATCACGGTATTGGAGGTGTATTCCCTGATACTCTTACCCGTGTTACATTACCCGCTAATGTTGATGATTCTAACATGAGAGCATTCGATGGGGGGCTTCAGAATTTCTATATCGGGCAAAACAGAAGAGCCGGCACTTATGTAAAGAACGGACCTGTCTGGACAAGGCAGTAAAAGTGTCAGCCGCCATATTTGTGCGCAAACGCACAGGAATATTTAAATTTCGCGGAAAAATTGTGAGTTCCACACGCTTTTTTAATAATTAATTCCTGTTTAAATTTCTACTATTATTATGTCGGCGGAGACATTAAAACCGCAAAGGAGAATTTATGAGAAGAAAAATTGGATACAGCGCAGCAGGCATTATATCTGCTGGGTTCATTCGGAAATTAAGGAGAAAAAAATGAGTTTTTTAAATGTAATAATCAATAAAAATGAAAAATGGCGGAATAGTTCCGTTATGCCGAAGATTGCGATGTGGATGATGTTAATTTGCTCGCTTATGTTTTTAATTTCCGCGTTTATATTGATGTCATGGGATAGAATGCTTGCTTCTTTAAGCGAAAGCAGAGGATCCGGTATCTGGTTACCTTTCCTGTTCTTCTTTTTATTTACTTTAATTCTGGCATTTGGTCTGTTTAAAATTAACAATTTCGCAAGAGTATTAACAATTTTTTGGGGGCTTGGATCTGTAATTATGGTAATTTTACTGGTGGCTGGAGCAGGATATTTATTGTCTTATGCAAAAGCAGCCGTCGGCGATGCCGCAGTTGACGCCGCGGTCGATTCTTACAAAGCTTCCGCGGGACTTGCCGGCAGTTTGTTTAAAAATATAATAATTCCGCTGATTCCTAAAAGTGTTTTAGCCAGTATTGGTTTTTATCTTTTTATTTTTACATTCACGCCTGTTTTAATTGTACTTTCCATGTTTGTTCTTTTATTCTGTAAAAAAGATTTTAAGAGAAAGATAGAATCTTAATAAAAAATCAGGTTACGCTCCGGTACATGAAAATGTATTGGAGCGTTTTTTATCCATATATCATCGCTTCAATAACTTAATTTTAATCCTGATATATTGTACATTTATAAAAGGAACCGCAATGGAAGTATTACTAATCGATGATCATCCAATGATGAATGCCGGTATCGTTTCGATTTTGGTACAAACCGGTCTCTTTACAGTCTGCGCTCAGGCGTTGTCGCTGAAAGAAGCCATGAGCATAATCGAAGAATCTGCCGCAATGCCTTCCATTATTATCCTTGATATACTTTTAGGCGAAGATAATGGTCTTGATTTTCTTCCGATGCTGGAAAAATATTGTCATAACAAAAAAATCGAAGGAAAGCCGGTCAAAAAACCGCCTGTTTTGGTTTGTTCCGCTCTCGGCGATTCGTTCAAAATTCAAACGGCTTTTAAACTGGGAGCCGCGGGTTTCCTGTCAAAAACCGGCGGTAAGGCGGAATTATTAAAAGCATTAGACACAATACTGAGCGGCAAAGTGTATATTTCTGACGAAGTAAATATCAAATTAAAACAAAGCTCTTCTGTTTACGCAAAATTTTCCAAACGTGAGTTAGCTGTAATTGATTTATTAAAAGCGAATAAATCAAACAAACAAATTTCAAATACGCTTAATATAAATATAAGAACTGTAGAAAATTATATAAGTAAAATTTATTTTAAAACAGGATTTTCAACCCGCGAAGATCTGCAAAACCTTTAGTCTGTTTCCTGTAATTAATTCCGTTATCTGTCAATTTTTCTTAAAATTGCCAGCAGTTCCGCGCCTCTTATATATAAAGCCGGACGGAAATTCCGCGCGTCGGGGAGAGACATAAATTCTGTTTCTACGCAGCCTAGAACTGAATCGAGAAACGGAGACAATACAGGCACATCTGGAATCGGACTGCGCGGATTTGCTCCTGCCGCGTAACGCGCGGAGTATCGCGTTAACATTCCGCGGTCAGCGCGCGATTCTGCGTACAAGTGCCAGATGAACCACGCGACTCCAGCGCGCGTAACAGCCTGATCGATTCCGGGAATGGAGGAAGGCCAGTCAAGAATACTGACATCCTGCGTGTACGGAACAAAGCCGCGTTCCAAAAGCCGGCTGAAAATTTCACTGTTGCTTAAATTTCTGCCTGCGGTTAAAAAACGCAGCAGTTGAGTTTCATTTTTTGTAAGCGTTATGCAGTCATTCCATGAAATTGTTTCGCGTCCAAGCATGTTTAATGTTTCGGCGGCGACTCCGCTTGTGTTGCGAAGTTCCCATGCGCGGGTTCTGTCGGCGATATAACTTGTGCGGTATACGCCGTCTAGACCTGACGAAAAAGCGATGTCAAAAGCGCCGGCTGCTTCTGAAAAACGGTTCAGTTCGGATAAAACGCGTCCTCTTTCAATATTCAGTTCCCCTATGCCGGTGCCGGTCTGCAGTCTGGCGCCTGCCATCGGCGTTAACAGCGACAGTTCCCTGTCGATCATGTCAAGTCTTTTTGCAGGATCGCTTTCTATGCGGATATTTAAAATAATCGCGGGAATGTTTGCAGGAGACTCGGCGATTGACTGCCTGTAAAGGCGCTGAGCTTCTGAAAGTCTGCCTTCCAGCAGCGCGACTCTTCCTGACCATGCTGTAAGTTTGCCTGTATAATCATGATCGGCGGAGCTTTCCCTTTCCAAACGTGTAACAGCCTGGCGCACCTGCGTTATTTCATTCTGACGGCTGCGAAGATCATTTCCTGTTACAGTAATCCTTTGCGAAGCTTCAAGCGGAACAATTAAAGCTTCAAGTCCGGAAAGTTTTATTTCCGATTCTGTTCTGCTGCTTGTGAGCGTTATATCGCGCGTTGACGCGCATGAGGAAAAAATAACGGCAATAATTAAAACAAATTTAACTAAATATTTCATGTCATCTCCTTAAGATAAAAATTTTATTTAAACTGATACCGGTAAAGGAGCCTGCTCATTCCAATTCCGATAATTTCCGCTTTTCGGCTCCCCTGTGGCGGAATAAAAACGGGCTTTCCCCAAATTGGAAGCGGAAAACCTTCAAGCGAGCGGAAGTTGCGCGTAAAGGCGTAAAGCGCGTTGCCGTCGCCTGTGATAAAAATTTCGGGGACTTTATCGTTGTCATAATCAAATACAGTTATATAACCTTCTTCCATTACGGTGAAATCCTGAATCTGCTGGGATAAAACTTCGCCTTCCATATCAACCTTGAATAACTTTCCTTCGGATGAAACAAGCCATAAATATTGTCCGTCAAAAACAGGCTGATGATAAAAAAGCCCTTCGAGCGTTACGGGGAAAGGCGGCACAAGATCCGCGTTTTCATCGTAAACCAAAAGCTGTCCTGACTGATTTACAAACGCGGTCAGCGCGCGGCTGTTATGTGCAAATAAAAGGGGAGAGCCGAAGGCGACGCCGAAATCATCATCTTCGCTCACTGATATTGAGGCAGGCCAGTTCGGCAATGCTTTTCCGTTAGCGTCAAGAAGCCAGATTTCTGCGAAAAAACTTTTAGGATAAGCCGACGAATAAGTTTTGGAATTATTTCTTGATAACGATAAAGTCAGGAAAGAAGGAGGAGAGCGAAGCGCCGAAGAAAAAGAAGTTTCCCAGTCTTTTTGAACTCCTTTTTCATCAATGGTATGAACGCGTCCGTTTTCATCGCAAAGGTAGAGCCTGCCCTCGTATGCCGCGGGAGGAGAGGAGAGCCTTATTCCTGTAAGGAGAGGAAAACCGTTTGCCGGTTCCATCTCGCCGTCTGTCAAAGTTACGCGCCCGCGATCTGTAACAACCCACGCGCCTCCTTTGTCAGATGAAATAACCCAGTGATTCCCCTGATTGGGAAGTTCGTAAATTTTGTTATCTGACATGTTAAGGGAATGGGCTGTATTCCCCGATGAATAAAAAACCTTACCCGATTCTCCTCCGTAAACGCGGTTTGACGGCGCTTCGCCGATTTCCAGCGGATAACCTTTTACAAGATTCACGCCGCTTCCGGAGCCAGGAACAAGCGCAAGGGAAACTTCCACAACGCCCCTGTTAATGTTCATTCGCACAAGTCCCTGCCTGTAAAGAGAAATAAATTCGCTGAACGCAGTGTTGTTTTTCATGAAAAAAGGAACAGATAAATCAAGAGAATAGTACAGGCTGAACGCGCTTTCGCTTGTTCTGCCGCCGGCGATATTGCGCCATTCTTCGGTCTTAGGCAGCACCTCGTTTCTTTGCATGGCGCGTAACGCAGAAAGCAGCGCTTCCGCCGATTCGCTTGCAAGGAAATAATCCTTGTAAATTATATAATAGGGAGACGGAAGATAAATATCCCATTTTTTTAAAAGAGACTGTAAAAAATCCGGCAGACCGATCTTTGGAATTCTTGTTCCGTCAAGATTCAGCCTGATGTCTTCGTGGAGTACGATTGATTTAAACGCTTTTGTGAAAATTTCGTCGCGTTTTTTTTCTTCGGCAATTTGTATTGCGTAAACAGGGTGCGGTCTTCCCTCGATTCCAAAGACGGCAAATTCGTCTCCCGTCCAGGAAAAAAGAATATCGTTAAGTGAAATTCCCAAAAGAATGCGCGACGCGCTGTCAGCTGTTTTTAAAGCGTCATTCAAATCAGGAGTGAATAAAAGGGCAGTCTGGTAGAGATCGTTTAACGTACCGGCTGAAAGAATTGTCGCGTATTGGGCGCCGGCGGGAATGCGCTCCGCCATGCCCGGCACGCGCGGACGCTGCTCCAGAATACGGCTTAAACTCTGCTCCTGCGAAGAAAGCGGAGCCGCAAGATGCAGTTCAAGTTTCCTGGGAAAGACAGAAAGTCCTGCCTCAACCCTGGAGCTAATTTCTATATTATTTAAAATTGCCGCGATGCCTTCAGATTGATCGGCTAACAGCGCGCTGACAAATTCATTGGAAAGCACAAGAGCGGCATCGTAGTCATTAGGTTTTATGATGTTAAACGCCGCTTCATGATCTTTATTCAAGGCAGAGCGCGATTCAAAAAGCCGCCGGCTGTCAGTTATTAAAAGAAGATTGCGGTAAGGACCGATATATATCGTCTTTTCATCCAGACGGTATTCAAAACGGGAATTACTTCCCGCATTCACATAGTACAGATTCTTGACATTCATCAAACCGGAAATTGCGGGGAGGATGCGCAGCATAGGCGAAAGCAGTCTCATGTCCCAGGCTGCGGCAAATGTACCGTTATAGGTTTCTGACGGCAGAAGCGCCGCTTCAACATTTCCGCGCGCGATAAAACGAATCAGCCGGTTTTTAAGGAGCGGATTATCCTTGAGTGAACTGATTACAGGCTCAAATGCCGGCGCAGATGCGATTTCATCCAAAGACTCGTGAGACAGCGCTCTGTCAATAAAACTAACCGGATTTGAAATGCTGATGCGAACATTTACCGAATCAGGAATTATTAACGCCGCATTAATTCTGCCGATCATTGAAAACGCTGTCCATGTTATGCTGATAACAGCAATTACACAGAGCAGAATTATCAAAGTTTTTAAAAATCGTTTTGGCTTTTTTTGTTTTTTAACAGTTAAAGGAGGATTGTTATCATCGCTAATATTAGGCTCTTTCCCAGTATCCATAATTTATTGTAAGTTATTATAAGTTAATAATATAAAATAATGAAGATCAAATTATATTTGCGGTTCTGCTGTTTCACTCTCGCCTGGGCTGCCGGTGTTTTTGGCGAAAACAAGCGCCTGCAGGATACCGAGGATATAATTCTGCTGCTCTTCATTTAGTTTAGAGAAGTCTTTGCAAACTTTTTCAAGTTTTTCGTTTTGATTCATATTAACCCCTAAAACCGCTCTGTTTGTGAGAATAATATACCATATTGTGAGTGTTGTAAAGCTGAAAAAACCCTTATCTATTTGAAAATTTTTACATTGCATAGTGAGTGTTTTTCCCGTATTATATTGATATGAATATCAGCAAACGCATAAGACACGTACGGCAGACTCTCAACATGTCGCAGGTTGAATTTGCGAAAGCAATTTATATAAGCAATGGATATATAGCCGAACTTGAATGTGAACACCGCCGCGTTAATGATCGCATAATACACCTGATTTCGCTAACATTCGGCGTTAACGAAAAATGGCTGAAAACCGGCGAAGGCGACATGTTTTTTAAAACTCCCGGCGAGAAACTTCAGCGCATGGTAAGCCTCTTTAACGAACTGCCGCCGAAGTTTCAGGATTATGTAATGCAGCAAATCGAGCAGCTGTTGAAAGTCAGCAGCGGGTAATAATGATTCCTTTGTACAAGCTGGAAAAACTGCCGCGGGTTCAGAAATTACGGAAGATTGCCAAGGTTTTTTCATTTGCCGAAAACAGGCTTTGTCTTGCTTCGGAAAAAAACATTGGAATTTTTCCTGAAGGCGAGATTTCATTTTTTATTGACGCCGCAAAACTGCTAGCCTCTGACTCTCTTTTTTCTGCTGATGCGCAAAAAGTATTTATTGAGGCGGCAGGAATTTTTCAGGCGGCGCTGACAGATAAAAAAAACGTTTCACTTTTTCATAGAGCGTTAAATAACATTAAGCATATTTTGTTTGCCGAAACAGGACGCGAGCAGGCTGACTGGGATTTTACCTGCGGTGACGGAAAACTTGACGCGCATAAGAGGCAGGTAATGGAAGGAATGCAGGTTTATCTTGAAGATATCCGCTCTCCGTTTAACGTAGGCGCGATGTTCCGGACAGCGGAAAGTTTCGGCGTTGAAAAAATAATACTGTCTCCTTTCTGCGCCGATCCGCATCATCAGCGTTCACAAAGAACTTCAATGGGCTGTGTTGAAATAATTCCCTGGGAAAAGCAGGATTTGTTTTCCGCCTCTGACAATTCGCAGCCTTTTTTGCCTGTTTTCGCTTTGGAGACAGGAGGCATCCCGTTAGCTGAATTTTCCTTTCCGCGCCGCGGCATCATGATAACCGGTTCCGAAGAGCTTGGAGTAAGCCCGCGCGCGCTTGCGGCTGCAAACGCATCCCTTGGCAGAGTATCAATTCCAAGTTACGGCACAAAAGCGTCATTGAATGTGTCAGTTGCTTTTGGGATTGCTTTGCAGGCTTGGCGCTCGAACATGCGCCCGTAAAAGTCGATGATAAAAGCGGTGCGGCAGCGTTAGGGATATCTATCTATTTTTGCGTTTAAAAAAATGACATTAAATTTATTTAATTTTCCCTCTGCCTTTACGCCTGAGTAATTTCAAAACAATAATCGCCGAGCTTTTCGATGCGGCGGACAAGTTCGATAAATAAAAGTTCGGTCTTTACGTTTTTTCCAGCTTCGAGGCGCTTGCGTCCGATTTTTTGCAGTTTCTTGCGGCTCTTGTCGATGTTATCTTCAAGTTCTTTTGCTTTTGCCTGGTAATCTTCAGAGGGAGTGCGCCCGAGCTGATTTTCAAGAAGGTTCAAGAATTCTCCGACCAATCCAACGTACGGAACAAGCTCGCTCATTTCCTTGTCTTTAAAAAAGCGCTCTTTGCTGATGCTTTTTCCAAGCAGGAGGCTGATGCCGTAACATTCATCGCTCATCGACTCAAGAGTTACAATGACGTGTAACAAATAGGAGATGCGGTTTTCGGAACGCTGATGAAGTTTTGCGTTTATGCTTGCCGAAATTCTGCTGAACTTGGCGGGAGCGCGCGGCGACGGTTTTCGCGGAGTGCATTCGATTAAAAAGCTGCTGAGAGTATCGCGCATTTCATCGATATATTCTTCTTTCTTCTTAAGCTCTTCGCATAACGTGTCGGCGTTCTCCTGGGCTTTTCCGTTCTCCTCGCGCAGGCTTAAAAGAACTTTACAGAACCGTGAGTACATAAGAGATACAATGCCGGCCATGTTGCTGATTTCTTTTTCGGCGCGCATGATATTCAATTCAGGCGAATCGGCGACAGCGGTTGCAAGGTATTCAAATTTGTAATGCTCTTCTTTTTGGGTAACCTTTTTATCGCGGATAAGAAACGTTAAAAACCTTGCGTATAGTTTTACAAACGGCAGGAATAAAATAGTATTTAATACTTTAAACATTGTGTGGAGCATTGCAAGATGAAAACCAATTGCGAGGTTGACGATTACTTTTCCGTCGTTGTCGTAGACAATCGCCGCCAAAGGATCTCCGGGGACAATAACATCAACTAGTTTAAGCACAGGTATTAACATTGGAATCGCCCAGCAAGCCAATATTACATTGAAAAGCACATGAGAAAGAGCCGAACGTTTCGCGTCGGCTGTTCCGCCAATAGCGGCAAGTATGCCGTCTGTGGTAGTGCCGACATTTGCGCCTAATATCATGCCGGCTGCCATTTCATAAGTTATTATATTGCCGCCTGCCATTACAATGATCATGGCGACAGCCGCGGTTGATGAATTTATAATGAGAGTCATTATAAAACTTGTGCCGAATGCGATTAGGACTGCGGTAAAACCCAAATCCTTAAAAGCTTCTATTGCATGAGCGTTAAATTGAACATTGCCGATTCCTTCGGATAGATAAAAAAGCCCCAGGAAAAGGAAGCCGAATCCAAATAAAAATTCGCCTATGCTTTTATGTTTCCAGTTGATTGATTTTAAGATAAATCCTATGCCGATTGCAGGGACGGCGAGAGCGTCAATGCTTATTTTAAAACCGATAAGCGATACAATCCATGCTGTTAAGGTCGTTCCGATATTCGCTCCGAAAAGAACTCCGATGGATTGGATAAGGGAAAGAAGCCCCGCGTTTACAAAGGAGACAACCATGACTGAAACTGCCGATGAAGATTGAACAATTGCGGTAACCAGAAAGCCGGTAAATACGCCGATAATTCGGTTGCTGGTCATGTAATGGAGCGCTTTTCTCATTCGCTCGCCTGCGCTTTTCTGCAAGCCGTCGCTCATCACCTTCATGCCGAAAAGGAACATGCAAAGACCGCCGGTCATTGTCAGTATCAGGGTTACAATTGCCATATTTATTCATATTAACGAATTTTTAATAAATTTTCCAGTGTGTAAATGAGAGAGAAGGTCAGGAATTTAAAGGTATGCCGTCAAAGGAACCGGTTTTGTGGACATGCGCTATCTAGCCGCAGGAATCAAATTGAGTTACTATAAATTATGGACACTAACATAAAATCTTCAGTTGAAACATTAATTAATAACATCAAAAACCTTATTTCTGTTGACGCCAAAAAACTTGAGTATATAATTGCCGCTCAAATTGCCGGCGGACATGTGATTCTTGCGGATTCCCATGGAGTGGGGAAGACTTCTCTTGCGCGGGCGCTGGCGCAGTCGATTCGCTGGCGGGAAGAAGATTTACAGGCAGGCGGAGATATTAAAATGGAAGGTTTCAGCCGTATTCAGTGTACGGTCGATCTTCTTCCGCAGGACATACTTGGTTTTAACCGCTTTATCGGACATTCAGGCGAGATGTTTTTTAACAAAGGACCTGTGTTCGCGCATTTTGTGTTATGTGACGAAATTAACCTGCTTACTCCTAAAACGCAGGGAAGTTTTTTTCAGGTGATGGAGGAGCAGAGCGTTACAATCGAAGGCAAACTGTACCGTTTAAACGATCCGTTTTTTATTATAGCTACAATGAACCTAAAGGGCGTTCATCTTTTTCCGCTTCCAGTGCCTCAGCTGGACCGGTTTATGATCCGTCTTTCACTTGGTTATCCTTCGGCGGAAGATGAAACTGAAATTATCAACAGGCACGGCAAGATCGACGCGTGGGATAATTTTCGAAGCGTTATTGATAGCTCCGATTTAATTAAATGGAAAAAAATGGTTGATGATGTGCAGATGCATCCTGATGTTGTTTCCTATCTTGTAAACTGCGTCCGTTTTACAAGACTGCATCCCGATATTGAAACTCCGGCAAGTCCGCGCGCCGGAGTGCGCATTTCGCGTCTTGCGAAATCGCTTGCTCTCTGCCGCGGCATGGATTATGTTCCTGTCGATATAATAAAAGAAATTTTTATACACGCGATGGCGCATCGTATAATTACGCGCGATCCTTCAATTCCGCCGGAAGCGCCGCTTCAAAATATTTTGAACACTGTGCCTGTAGAGCCTAAACATTAATTGCTTTAAGGAAGATTGATGCTAAAGCCTTTGTTAAAGCGCATTGGAGATTTTTTCCGCAGTTTGTTTTTTTATATTATAAATATAGCAGCCGCAGGCTGGATTGTAATCATTGTCTCTGTAATAATTTTAATACGCTCTCTTGTTGCGCGTAACTCATACGAAATTGTTCTGTCTTCGGCGGCTTTATTGTTTCTTCTTGTTACCGGCATTACCGGCGTATGGAAATCAAAAAAATTAAAATCGATGGAGCCGGGATGGAAAACTCCTTTTCCCATGACCGCGCAGCATACAACACATCTGCCGTCGCAGCGTTCTGAATTGGAATCTGATGATTCGCAAGAAACTATTGTTACAGGTTTAGACAGCCGCATTCCTCTTTTTTTCCGCCTGCATTTTTTTGTCAGCGGAAAATTTTTTCCATCCGGCTCAGTAAGCGCCTGCAATGTGCTGGTTGAAACTTCAGTTCGGCGCACAGAAACATCTGCGAATCTGCCGCTTTATTTTCCGGTATCAGGCGTTTTCCGCGGAGAAGGTTTTTGTCAGTTACGCGACATTTTCGGATTATTTTCCTTTTCCTGCGGACAGCCTCAGAGAAGAACCGTGAATGTAAGAAACGCTCCCTGCTTTGGAAAAAAAACCGCGGTAAACGCGCAGACAGGCGCGGAGGATCAGCGCAGCAAACCTTCCGCCGACATTGAACGTTATTACATGAGGGAATATACTCCCGGTGATCGTTTCCGCGACATCAACTGGAAGTGTTCTGAGAAAATTGACACACTTATCACGCGCATTTCAACTGACAATCAGGAGAAGATAACAAGGATCGAAGTTTACTTTAGAAATTTTTGTCAGATGACAACAGGTAAAAAAAACACGGTATCCATGGAGGCGCTGTGGCTGCTTGATCGCGCAAAGGCGCGGCTTTCATATTTTTTGCGCAGCCTTATGGAACAGAACTCAAATTTTGTTTTTGATGTGCGCTCCGCGGATAAAAACTGGGAGATCGAAGATCAGGAAGACCTTGACGAATTTTTGGAAGAGCTCGCCGCTCTTTCATTCCTGCCGCCGCAGAACGAAACTGCGGTTTTTCAGGGTGAAGTTTCCCGCGCAGGTGATATTTATGTTTTTTCGACCGCATGTGATACAGGACTGCCCGTTTTTCTGCTTGCATGTAATCCGCGGCCTGTAACGCTTTTTATGCTTCAGCCTGATTCTGCCAAGAATCAGCAAACGCAGGAAACCGAAATTCTTTACAGAAAAGATTTTATATCTAAAGGAATAGATTTTCCTGTAAAATATTTTTCTGGCGGCAATGTAAATCCGCTGAAAGTTAATGCGAATAAAGTTGAAATGTTTTACGCGGGGATAAAAGTATGAAAAGCTCATCTCTCCTTTTATTTATGCTGCGTTTGTGTTTCTATTTCAGCGTAATTATTTTGATCTTTGCGCATCCGGGCATTTCAGTATCCTTTGATCGTATCGGTATAATGCAGTGGATTATCATAATTCCATTGATGGCGGCAGCCGCATATCAGTCTTTGTATAGTATAAATAGTTATAAAAGATTTCTGTTTGTTTTAATTTTATTGATGCTTCTTTCGTTAATCGCGGCAGGATTTGATCCCAATGCGCTGTCTCCTTTCGCATCAGGTCTTATAAGTTTTGCTTTTACTTCAATGTTGTTCCATCGAGACAGGTTTCCGTTAGGCGCAAGATGGGCAAAGCTGACTATGCTTGAGCCTTTCTTTTTTGCGTGGGTCTGCCTGCGCCTCCTTTCGCTTTCGCGTTCCGGAGAAGAAATCGCGGGACAGAGCATGGCGCTCACCCAATTTATTCTTGTCTGGACTGCCGCGGTTTTCCTGCTTCACAGCGCGGTCATTTATTTATGCCTCTATCCGGAAAGCCGCGTAAAGGCATGGAAAGAAGGTGTATTATTTATTTCCGGTGCGGCGGTTATATTGATGGCTGTGCTTGTTATTCTGCCTCCTGATTTTGTCAGCAATGCGGTTATCGAAAATCTTATTCCTGAACGAATACCGGAAAGAATACGCGAATCGTCAGATAACGGTATTCCGAATCGCAATAACGGACGCAGAACGCTTCCGGCAAACAATAACGGAAGCGGAGAGCTTCGCGGCATTCCGGAACATAACTGGTCAGGAGGCGGCGGTGATAACCGGCAATACATGGTGATGATCGTAGCTTCCGGCAGGGAGCCTGTGTACATGGGTGACGCTTTCCGGGGGCAGCTTGATCCTGTAAAAGGTTTTCTTTTAAGTCCCCATGAGCCGATGAACGATTTGGCTCAGCAGAGGTTTTTTGTTACATGGTCAAATAGTGATTACGAGCTTGATCTTAAAAGAGACCGTCAGGAAGTTTTTTCGCTTTCAACTTTGCGGCAGAAATTCCTGCCTTACCGTCCTGTAGTTATCGATCCTGTTATCTTAAGCGAAGATACAGGTCCTCTTCGTTACATTCATCAGGTTGTGTCAAACACGCACCTTGGCGATCCGCTCAATCTTGTACGCGCGCCTTCGCGTCATTTTTATGAACATGAAAAAAACGCGTATTCTCATTATCTGGAAATAGAGCTGGATAATACTGATAAAAACATTTTTCAAACATATCTGAATAATGCCGTTGATAACTGGAAAAAAAATAAAAGCGTGATTATTCAAAACGATCCTTATATAAAAGAAATTTTTTCCGGCATGGAAGAGCTTGGCAATGAATATATAGAAAACATTATCGCGATTTTGACGGGTTTTTCGCAGTATCAATATAATTTAAATAAAAATGACGATTATTCAATCGCTGCGTTAAAAGATTTTCTTTTAAACAGAAAGGAAGGCGACTGCGTTGAATTTTCAAATACCCTTGCGCTGCTTGGCCGTCTTGCGGGAATTCCATCCCGCGTTGTAACAGGGTATATCGCTGCAGAAGGACTGCAGACTCCGGCGCATCTTCGCGGGCTTTCTGTTCTTCGCGGAAAAATTCCGGCTCTTCAGCAGTTTCCATTTGATAATCTTTATATGGTAACAAACATTCACCGTCATTCATGGACGCAGTTTTTCATTCCCGATTACGGCTGGCTCGATTTTGAATCGACATCTTTTGCGATTCCGCCTGCCGGCATGGGTGATTTTAACAACTGGGATGTTGTAATTCCGGTTCTTGACGATAACCGCACTTTTTCGCAGGTGAAAAAATTTCCGTGGCAGGCTGTAGCAAGAGCTTTTGTTATATTGATAATTGCCGCTATCTTTTTAGCATACGCGCTCCGCTTCGGACGCGAGTTTGTTTTATATCTTAATTCACAAAAAAGCGGCAGAGCGGGAGCGCGTTCTCTTTATTTATTGCTTCTTGCGCGCCTAGCGGCGGACGGTCAGCCGGTAAAACCGGCGTCAAAAACCGCGCATGAATATTCGGAATTATTTAATTTTACCGAAACCAGGCAGGAAGCGGCGAAAGAAATAATTAAAGAAAATTGTTTTAAATTATTTGCGGATATTTATTCAGAAATCCGCTGGCGGCAGTTTGCAAATCAATCCGAAATGGACGAAAAATTTAACTTGTTAAAACAGGAATATTTCAACATTCTAAAAACAACCAAAAGAAAAGGACTCCACAGATTTATAATACGCGTAATTAGTTTAAGAGGATTGGCTTATTTATGATTAAGAAAACAAAAACTGTTTTTAAGCATTTTTTTCCGCTTTTTGTAATTATTCTTTTTTCGCTAAGCGCGTGTTCGCGTAACACAGACTGGGTGCAGTTCCGCGGCGTGGACGGCAGGGGAGTCAGCTCTTCGCGTATCACTCCGCCGCTTGGATTAAAATGGAAGATCAAGCTTCAGTCTGATGATGAAAAAATTCGCTCTCTTAATCCTCCTGTTGTAATCGGCAATACAATTTATTTCGGCTCTGACGACGGCAATTTTTACGCGCTTGACGCTGAAAGCGGATATATGCGATGGGTTTTTAAAAGCGGCGCGGAAATTAATTCAATTCCTTATGCCGATAAAGATCAGGTTTATTTTGGCAGCAAGGACGGAAAACTTTACGCGCTGTCGCGGGAAACAGGAGAAATAAACTGGACGTTTCAAACAAACAGCCAAATTAATTCTCAGGTGCAGCGTTACAGAGATTATATAATTTTTGTCGGAGATGCCGATGCGATTTACTTTCTGTCTCCTGAAGGCGAAGAGCAATTTACTATCGACAATCCCGGCTGGCTTAATTTTACATTCCTGATGGCTGACGATATTATGTATAATGCGACAGGTCCTATGACAGAGCTGGTCGGCCCTTTTGACATCAACAAAAGGGAATTTCTTTGGTTCTTTGATTATTATGATATTGAAGCTTACTGGTATTCTTTTTGCGCAATCCGCGGAGATTTATTGTATATGGGAACCGCGATGATTCATTATGAGGATACAATTTTAGGTTATCACGCGTATAATCGTCATACAGGCGATTTGGTATGGCGGCAATACTGTGACGGAATATTAAATTTCAGTAATGCCGGTGATGTTTGGGGATATTTCCTCAGGAATCTTGATATCCTTGATTTTATGGCTCCGACAGTCTGGAAGGATCTTGTGATTTTTACAGGCGGCGACAATCTTGCGCGGGCTTTTGACGCGCAGACAGGCAAGCTCCGCTGGGAAAAAGCGTTTAACGTTCCTGTCAGTTCTCCGCCGACAATTGCGGACGGACGAGTTTATTTCGGTCTTCTTGGAGACGATATTACTCCTCCGCAATTGGTCTGCATTTCCGCAAGAGACGGAACTCTTCTCTGGCAGATGGAAACAGAAGGCTCTATTTTATCAGCGCCTGTAATTTCAGGAAAGAGAGTCATCTTTGGAACAGATATGAGCGTCTTTTATGTATTGGAAGAGGTTTTTTAATAGAATTGTCCATACCTCTAAAGCCCGATTCTCGGCTGATTGTATACTCTTACATAATCAACAAGCATTTCAGCTTCCGTAAAATCTATCGGAATATATCCAGCCCAATCGGCGCTTTCCACCGAAAGTTTTATGTAATTGGGATTTTGATTTATGCCGCTGTTGTTAAAAATTGAACTGCCGTCGACGCGCCAAAACACCTTGCCGTCAATATAAAAAATATATTCCGAAGGCGACCAGTCTAGCGCAAAGATATGATACTCGCCGTCATAAATTTTTATATCAGGCGGAGGATTGTCATTTCGTCTAACGTCACTGCCGACGCTTTTGTGTTTGCCTTCGTAACCGTCCCAATGAAGAGCCGAGTTGTATTCGCCGTTATGGCTGCCGATAGTTTCGATTATATCGATTTCGGTGCCGTCCTTTCCTTCGTTTTCAATGAGCCATTGAGTCGGACTCATCAGCCAGAACGCGCCCCATGTTCCGCTTACAACCGGAAATTTTATCCTGGCTTCATAAAACCCGAAACTGTTAGAAAATAAAATATTCCAGTTTTTTGTCTGAGTGCGGACAGCTCCTGCGCGAATCCAACTGTCCGCGAGCGCTTTGTTTTGCGATCTTGCCCTGCCAAGCGCGGGATCGAGCATAAATTTCAAACGCAGCATTCCGCCGCTGACAGAAACCATGTCGTCTCTCCATGTGCTGCGTCCCTGTCTGTCCCATTCAGGACAAGGCTCCCATTTGCTTTTATCCAGTGTATTTCCGTTAAACTCATCGCTGAAAAGAAGCTGCGCCGCCGCGTTTCTGTTAGCTGTCGATTTAAATAAAATACTTATAACCAAATTTCTGCCCTTGGTCTCTATCGAAATATTTTCCGCGCCGTCGGCAGGAAGACCCGTTATATCATCAATTGAAATACCTTTAAAAGTATGCCGCCTGTTCACAGGTTCGAGCGTTAATATTGCCGTGTACCGGGTATTTGTATTAAAAGTTTTACTTACAGCAGGCGACCATTCAATTGTTTGCGTAAAACGTTCCGTAGTCTGTGTCTGCGAATCTGTTTTATACGGATATTTGTAAAGTCCCGCAGGATAATTTCCTGCGGCAGGAGCTGTAATTGTAATAACATGAGGCGATTTAATTTGCGTTAAGCCGGCGTCCCGATCCGTATTGCATGAAATAAAAACTATTAATATAAAACATCCAATTAAAATGACTTTCATAATTTTACCTGCCCATGTGAGTTGTTCGGAAACCAGAGTGAACCTAATGTTCGCGGTTGCCTCACAAGTCCATTGAACTTTATTTGAATATAGCGGATTATTGTGTAACACTCAATAGGGAGCGGATAAATAATTTTATGCACACATCATTATTTTCTACATTAAAAAACTTAAAAGGAAATCCCCGCGCCTGCGTTTATACCGAACCTCTTTGGGGACTATCCATGAATCTCTGCATGCCTTATTTATCGGTCTACATGCTGGCGCTTGGATTAACCGATTCGCGGATAGGTCTTGTTGTTACCATCAATCTGCTCTCTCAAATTGTATTCTCTTTTTTAAGCGGTCCGATTGCCGATAAATTGGGAAGAAGAAAAGCAACGGCGGTTTTTGATGTAATTGCCTGGTGTATTCCGGCATTGATCTGGTGGCGCGCTGAAGGTTTTTGGTTCTTTCTTGCTGCGGCTATAATCAACGGATCAAACGGCGTTACCGCAAATTCCTGGAACTGCCTGCTTGTTGAAGACGCGGAAAAAAAGCAGATAACAAGAATCTTCTCTCTTGTATCGGCATTCGGGCAGTTGTCGGCAATCTTCGCTCCCATTACCGCCGTTTTAATTTCCAGACTGACGCTTGTTCCCGCGATACGCATACTTTTTTTAAACGGTTTTATTTTAATGGCGGTAAAGGTTGTTGCTCTCTTTCTTGCCTCGAAAGAAACCGAAACAGGAAAAAAGCGCATAACAGAAACAAGAGATAAAAACATCTTTCAGCTTGCCGGCGGCTACGGCAGTATTTTAAAAATGATTATAAAATCGCAAGGCATGGTTTTTTCCATTGTAATAGCGGCTTTAGGATGGATAGTAGTAACAATTAACAACACCTTCTGGCAGATCATTGTGAATAAAAAACTTTTAATCCCGGAAGAAACGCTGCCGCTTTTTAACGTATTCAGATCCGTTCTTGCAATTGTTTTTCTCTTTTTTGTTATTCCCAAACTGCTGAAAGGCATTTTAAAGATTCCGCTTATATTTACATTCATATCATATTTTATAGGACAGCTTTTGCTTATATCGATACCTGTAGAAGGAGTGATGAAATACCCGCTTGTTTTGTTATCGCTGGCTTTCGACGGCTTCGGATACGGCGCTCTTTTCATGCTCTGTGAATCTTTAATCGCCATACATGTAAATCCTGATGAACGCGCGAGAATCATGGCGATCCGTTTTATGATAATGATGATGGTCTCAGCTCCTTTCGGCTGGATAGGCGGCATCCTCTCCGACATATCAAGGAATTTTCCGTTTATATTGAACATGTTCATCCTGATAATAGGTATAATAATTACGCTGATACACTATAGAAAAGAAAACGATCACTCCGCAGAGCATACTTAAACAGAATATTATATAAAAACCGGTTTTATAACAAATTTAGCTGTCATAAATAAATATTCCATGATATAATAATAAAATGAAAACACTAGCAGAACAGAGATATTCATTGCTTGGACCAAATGTGGTAAAAGCGCTGCAGTCGCGTTCCTTTGACGCGTTTTATTTTGATGAACCGGATGAGGCGAAGGAAAAAATCCTCTCGTTTATTCCAAAGGATCATGTTGTTTCCTGGGGCGGCTCCAAAACAATGCTCGAACTGGGCATACAGGCGCAGCTTGAAAAAGACGGTTACAATCTGCTGGACAGGGACAAAGCCGCATCTCCCGAAGAACGCGCGGAAATTATGCGCCGCGCTCTTTTATGCGACACTTTTTTATCAGGCGTAAACGCCGTCAGTGAAGACGGCTGGCTTGTAAATATCGACGGATACGGAAACCGCGCCGCAGCGATAATCTTCGGACCCAAACAGGTAATCATTGCCGCTGGAATGAATAAAGTCGCCAAAACATTGATGTCCGCGGTATCACGAGCAAGAAACATAGCCGCTCCTTTAAATATTCAGCGCTTCCCCAATTTGGAAACTCCCTGCAGCAGAAATGGAACATGCGCGGACTGTCTCAGCCCCGATACAATCTGTTCCTATTTTGTAACAACGCGTTTTTGCAAACCCGCGGGACGCATTAAAGTGATATTGATCGGAAAGGAATTAGGATTGTAGACAGCTGGTTTGACAGCATCAAAATAATTTATAAGTCAAAAGAAGCTTTTGTTTTTTTTAACATCAGCATTTAAAGAATAGCGGTTATGTGCTATTATCAAATTCCTCTGGAAGAAATGGACATTATTGTTGATCCCGCGAATCAAATACTCGTTGGCAGCACGGCGATGAAATAATTGGAAGGATTTAACGCGGCGGACTGAATGATAAAAAACTGCCGCGAACTATTTTGAACAAAAAGTTTACGGCAGCATTCTCTAACAATTACGCCGCGTTAATTTGAATTACCCGCTTCTGCGCTTCTGCGCGTTTTTTAATTTCCAGGGTAAGGATGCCGTTTTTAAAACTGGCGATCACTCCCTGCGGATCGGCGTTTTCCGGCAATTTAAACGAACGCGTGAAAGAGCTGCTCTTTCTCTCCCGAAGAAGATAAGCGCCCCGGCGGAATTCCTGCTTTTCCTCAGGTTTTTCTTCTTCCTGTTTGGACGCGATTGTCAGATTTTGACCATCAACATGAACATTGATGTTCTTCTCATCGAAACCGGGAAGTTCCATATCCAGAACATAGCCGTTTTCGGTTTCCTGAATGTCTACAGCAGGCGTCTGGTTAAAAAGCCTGGCTGCAGGCGCAAGAAGGGTGTCTCCAAAGAAAGACTCAAAGTAGCGGTCAAAATCGCTTATTGCGTTTTGAAGGACGGCTGGGCGGTATACGCTCAAAGTTTTCATAATTTTCTCCTGTCCAATGGGATTTGGAACAACGTTCCTGCGATTTTGCGGTTCAACGAACCATCCCCCTGTTCGGCGGGTATTTCGCTTGTCCTCATCGACACTTAATTAATAGCAAAAACTGTGCCAATCTATAAATTAATGAAAAATCAGCGGGAAAACGGCAAAATATGAGTATTTTTTGTTGAAAATTACTGTACCCGGGAACAATGATGTTTCATTTTGACACAATAGTCAAAAAAAAGGCTGAATTTTGTATCATTTTGACACAAAGGTGTCAGTCACCTTGAAAATTTGCCAATTATAAGTTATCCTACCTTAATAGAATTAAGGAGGAATAACATGCAGTACGGTCATTTTGACGATAATGCGCAGGAGTATGTAATTACGCGCCCGGATACGCCTTATCCCTGGATTAATTATCTTGGCTGCGAAGATTTTTTCGGGCTTTTTTCCAATACTTCGGGCGGTTATTGTTTTTACCGCGACGCGCGGATGTTGCGCCTGACGCGTTACCGCTACAACAATGTGCCTGCGGATTTCGGCGGACGTTATTTCTACCTGCGCGACGGAACCGATGTTTGGACTCCTTCGTGGATGCCGATGAAGTCAAAACTTGACTCTTACGAGTGCCGGCACGGCATGGGGTATTCAAAAATTTCTTCTTCGCGTAACGGATTGGCTTTTAATCAAACTTCCTTTGTGCCGTTAGGTGACACCTGCGAAATTCATAAAGTAACGCTTACAAATGAATCAAAAACCGGAAAAAACATCGATATGTTTTCTTTTATCGAGTTTTGTCTGTGGAACGCCAATGACGATATGACAAACTTCCAGCGCAACTTCAGCATTGGAGAGGTTGAGATACACGGCTCAAGAATTTATCATAAAACCGAATACCGCGAGAGGCGCAATCATTACGCGGTGTGGGCGGTTAATGCTCCCATAAACGGGTTTGATACCGACAGGCAGACTTTTCTTGGCTTGTATAATGGATTTGATTCACCGCAGGCTGTATTCAAGGGCGAAGCGGGAAATTCCACCGCTTCAGGATGGGCTCCTGTCGGCTCTCATCACATCAAGGTAAAATTAGCGCCTAACGAATCAAAGTCGTTTGTGTTCGTGCTTGGTTACTGCGAAAATCCTCAGGATCAAAAATGGGAAAAACAAAACGTAATCAACAAAGCGCCGGCGGATAAACTGCTGGAAAAATACAACACGGCAGAAGCGGCGGACAGCGCGTTAGCTGCATTAAACGCGTACTGGAAAAATCTATTGGGCAAATTTACAGTAGAGGCTGATGATAAAAAAATGGCGCGGATGGCGGGTGTTTGGAATCAGTATCAGTGCATGGTAACTTTTAACATGTCGCGCAGCGCGTCTTATTTTGAATCCGGTATCGGGCGCGGAATGGGTTTCCGCGATTCAAACCAGGATTTGCTCGGCTTTGTGCATCTTGTTCCCGAACGCGCTCGCTCGCGCATTTTGGATATTGCCGCGACCCAGTTTCCGGACGGCAGCGCGTATCATCAATATCAGCCGCTAACCAAAAGAGGCAACAATGAAGTAGGTTCAGGTTTTAACGACGATCCTCTTTGGCTGATCTGCGGCGTTTCCGCTTACATCAAGGAAACAGGCGACTACAGCATTCTCGATGAAAAAGTTCCGTTCGATAATGACGAAAAACTCGCGGAATCCCTTTTTGTTCATTTAAAACGCTCTTTCGATTTCACCGTAAAAAATAAAGGACCTCATGGGCTGCCGCTGATCGGACGCGCGGACTGGAATGACTGCTTAAATCTTAACTGCTTTTCTTCTACACCGGGCGAGTCTTTCCAAACAACCGCGAACTTTGAAAGCGGCGTAGCGGAATCTGTTTTAATCGCCGCGATTTTCGCGTTTGTCGGACCTGACTATGCCGAAATTTGCAGACGCACAAACCGCGCGGACGAAGCCGGATACGCGGAAATGGAAATAAAAAAAATGATCGGCGCGATCAATCAGCACGGATGGGACGGAGACTGGTTTGTCCGCGCTTATGACGCGTACGGTAAAAAAATCGGCAGCAAGGAATGTGAAGACGGCAAAATTTTTATTGAGTCCAACGGCTTTGCTGTCATGGCAGGAATCGGCGTTGACGACGGACGCGCCGTAAAAGCGCTGGACTCTGTAAAAGAGCATCTTGATTCAAAGTACGGAATTGTTTTGCTGCAGCCCGCGTACAAGGATTATCATCTTGAGTTAGGCGAGGTTTCTTCGTATCCTCCGGGGTACAAGGAGAATGCCGGTATTTTCTGTCATAACAATCCGTGGGTAACAATCGCCGAAACTGTGCTTGGAAGAGGAGACCGCGCGTTTGAAACTTACTCAAAAATCTGCCCCGCATACCGCGAGGATGACAGCGACCTTCGCCGCATGGAACCGTATGTGTACGCGCAGATGGTGGCAGGCAAAGATGCGCCGCGCCACGGAGAGGCGAAAAACTCCTGGCTTACAGGAACCGCCGCGTGGACATTTGTAAGCATTTCTCAGTATATCCTCGGCGTGCGTCCTTCATTTGACGGACTGATTGTAGACCCGTGTATCCCGAAAGACATGAAAAACTTCACTGTTATGCGCCATTTCCGCGGCGCTGATTATCACATAACGGTAGACAACAGCGCGGGAGCGGAAAAAGGCGTAAAATCAATTACTGTTGACGGAAAGCCGCATGAGGGAGTGATACCGGTATTCGGCGACGGCAAGGTACATCAGGTTATCGTAAAAATGGATAATAAATAATCCGTATTTATTTTTTTATAAGGAGATTTCTAATGCATTACAAGAATTTTTTAACGGTTACTTACGCGCCGGCAGGGTACTTAAAGGAAAAAACAATTGAGCAGCTTAAAGCTGACATCGACAAAACGGCTAAATATATCAAGCTGGATAAAATCTATCTTGAAACATACCGTTCCGAGGTTCTTATCGAACGCGGACAGATGGAAGCCATTAAAGCGCTGTTCATCGAAAATGGTTACATTGTTTCCGGAGGAATTACAACTACCGTTGCGCGGACATTAATGGGCAGCATGTGTTTCACAGACCCGGAAAATCTTAAAAGGTTAGGTGAAATCGCCGCCTATACCGCTGAACTGTTCGATGAAGTGATCCTCGATGATTTTTATTTTACAAACTGCCGCTGCGAGTCCTGCATCAAGGCAAAGGGCGATAAATCCTGGGCGGAATTCCGTCTTGCGCTTATGAAAGATGTCTCCGAGAATGTGATAATGAAAAACGCGAAAGCTGCGAATCCGAAGGTGAGCGTTGTAATAAAATATCCGAACTGGTACGACAGCTTTCAGGCTAACGGCTACAATCTGGAAGATCAGCCGAAAATATTTGACGCTGTATACACAGGAACAGAAACCCGCGATCCGCATTATACACATCAGAATCTGCCGCGGTATTTAAGTTTCTTCCTTCCGCGTCTTTTGGAACATATCAAGCCGGGTAAAAACGGCGGCGGCTGGTACGACCTTTTTGAATGTACAATCGAAGATTATCTGCAGCAGGCGTATTTAACGTTATTCGCAAAATGCCGCGAGCAGATGATGTTCTGTCTGCCTCTGCTTTTTAACGCGCCTCCCTATTCAGCGGCAGCCGGCGCTTTTTATGATGAGGCGGATTTGTTTATCGATAAACTCGGAGAGCCAACAGGTGTCGCGTGTTACAAACCGTATCATTCATCAGGAGAGCGGCTTGTTCATGAACATATCGGCATGTGCGGAATTCCTCTCGATCCGTATCCTTATTACCCTAAAGACGCAAAGACAATTTTTTTAACGGCGGACGCAGCATGGGACACGGACATTATCGCCAAGATAAAACAAAGTCTTTTAAACGGAAATAAAGTAATTATTACCAGCGGTTTATATAAAAAACTCGCGCAAATGAATTTAAAGGGAAATAGTATTGAGGATATTCTGCCTATCGAAATTACAGACAGAAAAATTACTACCGACAAATTTACAAACAGCAGATTTGGATGGAATAACAGCGGCCTTGTAAAATCGAGTGATACTGTAACAATTCCTCATGTCGCTTACAACGAAAATGATCTTTGGGTGATTTCATCGGCGCTTACTCCTTATGCCAGCCATCCTGTTCTTTTAAGCGGTACATACGGCAAAGGTAATCTCAGCGTGCTTACCATCCCTGACGATCCTGCGGAACTTTACAAACTTCCGGCAGAAACGCTTACAATGATCCGCCGGGAAATGAATTTGCCCGTAACGCTTGAATGCTGCGGCAGGGTAGGACTGTTTCTGTATGATAATGATACTTTCATCATTCAGTCATTTGTTGACAGAACCGAATGGGTGCGCGTTTGCATCAATAAGCCTAATGTAAAAATTACGCCTGTAGTACAAACGCAGTGGATGCGCCCGTTAAAGCAGGTGCGAATCAGCGAGACGGAGAGTGTCTTTGAAGTGCCTGTAATGCCCGGTCGTTTTTCTGTGTTTAAAATTGAGGAATAGGCGTAAAATTTGAAGAAAAAGATATTAATTGCCGCTGGTATTGCGTTTTTAGTATTTATTCTGGCTTTTTTAATTCTTTATATTTTTTTCCCGGTATCAATTATAAACGGAGAGGTCTATAACACAAATAAACTTCATAAACTAAACAAGCAAAGAGAACTTGCTTATAATGAATTGTTTGTATCTTTGCATAACGGAATCAATAAAATATTTAACAATATTTATATGGAAAGAATAGAAAACGGGCAATTCAACGCTGATATAAAAATCGCTCTTGATACATTTTATGGAAAAGCAGCAAGTATAGATGAAATTTATTATAATTTAATGCCGGGTTGTAAAAGTAATTTTTTGTTCATATTGCGAAACAGGAAAACGCGTCTTTTAAAAGACGTGTTTCCCGCATATATTGATACTATTGAATATAACAATCAATTATACAATCAGTTTGCTTTAAACCTGTTTATGGATCAATATGAAAATATTGTTAAAAGATTAATTAATGAAAAAACAAATGATATCATGGAATTTATCAGCGTCTTTCCATATTATTCTGGAAATGAAATGGCGGCAGCGTCAGAATTTACAGATTATAATTATGACAAAATTACAGGGAATTTATTTGATTCTTATGTAAAGCAATGCGAAATTTATAGTACCACCGGAAAGATTAATGTTTCTTACGGTAATTTTTCAGATGATTCTGTTTTTAACATTCCTACTGTAAAGATCGATAATGATTACTATTGTCTGACTGCGGTAAATGAACTGCATGATTCCATGGAAATAATATCATCATTCCTGATTAATTACGCCAAAAATATTTTAATAAAAGGAGTTAATTATCAGACAGAAATCTATTCCGCGAATATTGACAGTTACGCGAATTGGTATTACTCGTATGCTGCAAGCATTGGTAAGACTATAACAAATATTATTGGATTTTTTAAGGGAGATAAACTTTCAGAAGAAAAATTTTATACAGATAACTTTAATAGAATAATGAATAAAAATGCGGATTTTAATAATTTTATCGAAAGTGACATGAATAATCTTGAGGATATTATTGTCAGCGTATTTTATGAATATCTGGAATTAAAAAATTATTTTTCTGTTAATAATTTCGCGGTTTCATCAGGCGCTGTAACAACCGGTGATTATATCGGAGTGTATACGGAAAATATCTTTGTGTATTTTGAAAATGTATATGAAGCTTTGCATAATGCAAATAACTATTATATACAGGAATTTACAATTAGTGATAATGATATTGTAAAAAAAGCAAAGTATTCGGCAAAGTTATTGTCAGATATTAGTTTCTTCGGAGGAATATTTATTGATTATATCTCGCTGAAAACCCAGGAATTATTAAATAAATCCGAATTAAGACAGCAGATATTTGACAGCATGATAAAAAATCAGGAAAACAAAATTAAAATAATTAACGATCCTTTTAATTACCTGTTTGACAAATTAAGCGCCGGAAGCGTTTTGTTTGTTGACAATTATTTTTTAGGTCTTAATACATATCAGCATTACGGTGTTTATATTGGGAATGGAAAGGTCATTCATTTTGCGCCTTATGAAGGACAGGAAATCAGCATGGAAAACGGCGTTATCCACGAAACAACATTGGAAGTCTTCCTAAATGGAAGAGCCATGCAAATAGATCAGGGCGCCGGAAAAAGATTTTCTGAATATGAAATTATTCAGCGTGCCAGATCGAGGATAGGCGAAAAAGGCTATAATTTACTGACTAATAATTGCGAGCATTTTGCGCGATGGTGCGTAACAGGCGAGAGTGTTTCTTATCAGGTTGTTAATTTGCCGGATAAAATGGAAAATACTTTTTTGTCTCTTAAAGATAATTATGATATGATTTCAAAATTTCTGCAATTATTCAATTAAAATCATTGCTTCTTTTTTAACACATACATATCAGCAAATCTGCCGGTTATTTTCTGCCCATCCTTGTCCAAATGGGTTAATGAATTTTTTCCTACGATATAATAGGAAGGCATTCCATCCTGGTTTAGGTCGATAGTATTATTGTTTTTCCATTTAAAAATTCCGGTGTATGTAAAAACTTCCGCGCTTTTATCAACATACTGATGAGTTACTTTATAAGTAGCGTCCTTGTTTAACGTGATTTCCGTATATATATCAGAATTGGCGCCAGGCAGTGTTCCTGTATAAATCCCTTCCCAGTTCAAATCGTTCCCGGTATTTTGATTTATAGTTGAGCAGGAACTGACTGCCAGAAACAAAAACGCAATAAAAAGCGCAGATAATTTTTTCATTATACAACTCCTTAATATAATATATATTATATTGAGTTAATTATCCATAATTATTTTAGAGGATACCGGATTTAATTATGTATTGTTTTATAAAAAGCGAATTATAATCGCAATAGACTAATCCCATACAAAGAGCCATCTAAAGCCCCGGTAAAGTCCGTAAAAAATCCAGCCGAGAGGACCGGGTTTTGCTTTCTCCCTGAATCTTACGGTGATGCTAGAATATGCCGCGCTTTGTTCGGCATGATTTATTCTGCCTTCCAGTCTTTCTATTTCCAGATTTACGCGCTCAAGTTCCTTTTCTATGCTCAAAATATCGCTGACAGCGTTTGCCTGCCTGAGTAGTTCCATATATCTGTTACGCACATTTTTCAGGCTTTCAAGCCGCAGGAGATTGTCGCGGTATTGATCCGTTATATCGGTTCCGGTTTTTGTCTCGTTTTCTATTTCTCCTAACGTTCTTGCGAAATTTATGAATACATCCATGTTTTCCGCCGGTATCCGCGTATTTACCGAATTATCTGTTTCTCTTACTATGTAGCCGCCGTTGTTTTTTACCTGCTGCGCAAGTTTTGTTTTTGTTTCTTCTGTGTTTTTAACCAATAAATCAATCGACGCATTATATGTTATCAGTCTGTCTTCCTGCGCCTCCGATGATCTGGACGGACTTTCGTTTGCGCCGAAACCGGCTGCCGCGTAAGTTGAATCATAAACAGACGCCTTGTTTGTGCAGGACAATAATAAAAATAACGCTGACAATACGCAGAATTTACAAACAAATTTAACCATAATCACTTCGCAGTCAGTATGGAGTGAGTTTCAGCTAACTGCCTGATAATCGGCAGTTTTTGCGGACATTTTTCTTCGCAGACTCCGCACTGTATGCATTTGGAAGCCGACGCGCTTTTTATCCAGCTCCAGCCATTAAGGACTTCGTTATACGCTTTTTTCGCGTGTTCTTTTAAACCGTAAACTCGGTATCTGTTCATTATTTCAAAAAGAAAAGGAATTTCTATTCCCTGCGGGCAAGGCTTGCAGTAATTACAGCCTGTGCAGTAAAGATTCGCGAGGTTTTTGTTTTCTTCCATCATTGCCTTGATGTGATTCATTTCTTCTTCGGAAAGATGATCTGTGCGTGATGCGACATCAAAGTTTTCTTTTACCATTTGTAAATTTTCCATGCCGGAAAGGCATATATCGATATTATCGTTTGCAAACACAAAACGCAGAGCCGTTTCCGCTGTGCTGACGCTTTTGTTTTTTAAAAGCCCCTGAATCACTTCGCTTGGAGCGCCGAGCCTTCCTCCGCCGACAGGACCCATAGCGGCGGTTCCCAAACCTTTTGATTTTGCGTAAGCGATGTTTTCTTCGTTGGATCGATCAAGCAGATTATACTGAACAAGCACCGACTCAAAAATACCTGAGTCGACTATTTTTTTAAAATTTTCAGGCGCGTCATGATACGAAAATGAAATATGTTTGATTAACCCCTGTTCTTTGGCTTTGCGCGCCGCTTCAATCGGACCGTACTTTAATCCCTGCCAGCTTTCAAAACCTTTTAAGTTGATACCCCAGAAATGGTAAAAGTCGATGTAAGAGGTGTCGAGTCTTTTTAATGAATTTTCTAGCCGCTTTGTCCAATGATCGCCGTCATTATCTTCTATTGGATTTTTTGTAGACAGATAAACTTTTTCGCGGTAACCTTTCAGCGCCTTGCCGACGGCTTCTTCGCTGAGCGAATCGCAGTAAAGGGGAGCGGTGTCAATATAATTTATGCCCATGTCAAAAGCCTGCCGCATAAGCGGAATGGCAAGTTCATCGTTGATAACTTTTTTCCCGTCAGCTTCGATCATGGGCAGCCGCATGGCACCGAACCCAAGAGCGGAAATTTTCTTTCCGGTGTTACCGAATGTTTTGTAAATCATTTTTGTTCCTTTTTTTTAGGGAGTTGGGAGTGGGGAGTAGGGAATTGGAATAGCTGTTCGTAATCTAAGCGAGAGGTAACACGCATAGCTTGCAAACAACTATCCCTATTCCCCACTCCCTATCTTTCACATTTCCAAAACAACTTCATTTTCCGCTTTCAACACAGAAGCGGGAATATAATTGCCTTCCATCGCCTGTCCGTTGACTGTAAGTTTTTTGCAGCCGCTTTCAGCGCCGCCGGGGTTATTCACTTTTATGTTAAGTTTTTTGCCGCGGAAAACTTTTTCCATTGCAAGCGTTTTCCAGCTTGACGGAATTGCGGGCGCAAGGCGAAGGCCGTCGATATCAGGTCTCAATCCTAAAATACCTTCAACGCTGCCGACCATTACCGTACTTGCGGTTCCTGTAAGCCAGTGTACATGACTGCGTCCTTCAAACGGGCTGTCTGTGCTTTCCGTGAACTGCGAATAAACATACGGCTCCATCAGGCGTGTTTCGGCGATGCCGTTCTGCGCTGCAGGACAGCTTTCCAGATAATACTCAACTGCGCGTCCGCCGCGTCCGAGCAGAGCTTCTGCGAGAATTATCCAGCCCTGCGACTGGAGGAATATGCCGCCGTTTTCTTTTGTTGACGGATTGAATAAAAGCGCAAGCGCTCCGTCAAAAGCGTGTTTAACATACGAAGGAGACATAAGGCGTACACCGAACTTTGTGTTTAACTCTTTATGAACTAAATCGAGAATTGATTTTCCGCGTGATTCATCCGCGAAACCTGAGATTACCGCCCAGCTCTGAGGATTCAGCCAAATCGCCGCTTCAGGATCGCCCGGTTTGCCGACTACAACATCTTTTTCCGTGATGCCGCGTACAAAGCGGTCTTTGCTCCAGCACTTCTCTTCGATAATTTTTCCAAAGCGCGTTTTTAATTCCGCCATTTGATTTTCTGTAGCGGAATCTTTTTTGTTTTTTGAAAAACGGATCATTATCTCGAAAGCGTAATAAAGCTGCATCGCCACAAATACCGAGATACCGTTCGCGCCTAATCTGAGGCAGTCGTTCCAGTCGGCGTGAAGACCCGCGGGAAGTCCGTGAATACCCAAATGGTTCAGCGAAAAATCAATCGCTTTTTTAAGATGGTTAAACAGCGTGTCTTCGCCCGAGTCTGCGTATGGAATAATTTCGTCTAACAGCGCGGTATTGCCCGTTTCCGCGATATATTTCCAGACTGTCGGGAAAAGCCAGAGCGCGTCATCCGCGCGGTATGACGGATGACCTGTCGAATTGCGGTAAGTAGCGTCTTCAGGTTTATCTTCGTGTCCCGGATTGTGGCTGTACTTTACAAGAGGAAGCGCGCCGCCGTGGCTTACCTGCGCTGAAATCATAAACTTGATTTGCTTAAGAGCCATTTCAGGATCAAGATGGATGATGCCCTGAATATCCTGCACCGTATCGCGGTAGCCGTAACCGTTGCGCTGTCCGCAGTAAATGAGGGAGGCTGCGCGCGACCAGACAAATGTGATAAAGCACTGATACGCATTCCATGTGTTGATCATGTTGTTGAAATTTTCATCCGGCGTTGTTACTTTCAGGTTATCAAGTTTTCCGTGCCAGTATTTTTTTAATTCCGCAATTTCCTTATCGGGAATGGAAGAGTTTTCGTAGCGTGAAATTATTTCCGCCGCGGCTTTTTCCCTTTTCTGTCCGAGGAGGAAAATAAATTCCGCGCTTTTGCCGGGAGCCAAATCCAGCTTTGTATGAAGCGCGCCGCATGGATTCATGTTGTAGTTGAGCGTGCCGTCGAGCTTTCCGTTTTCTACAGACACAGGGTTTCCGTAATCGTGATAATTGCCGATGAACTTTGCGCGGTCGCCGCAGTAACTTGCGACTTTTGCTCCCGCAAGACCGAAGAACCTGTTTTCGACTCTGCTGATATTCTGATCGTTCAGGCAGTTTTCGTTTATTGACTGCATTACAAATTTTTCTTTGAAGTATGTGCGCGTAATAAATTGAGTGTATTGAAGATTAACCTGATCCTGTTCGTAATTGCTGTCGGTTGTAAATTCGGCGTAACCGAAACAGGAAATCTTTCTTGCTTTTGATCCTTTGTTTGTTACCTTAACTTTCCAGACTTCATAATCCGCGCCGTTTGGAACATAATAAAAAGCTTCGGATTGAATATCCTTATACTCGGCTTCGATTAATGTATAACCTGTGCCGTGGCGGCATACCGATTTATATTGATCCAGCGGTTTGCCGACAGGCTGCCATGACGCAGACCAATAATCGCCGCTTTCATCATCACGCAGATAGATATAACGTCCTGGCCGGTCTTGTTCATTAAATCTGTAACGAATCAGTCTTCCTGCCGCTCCGCTTTTTACAAAGCTGTAACCTCCCGCGTTGTTCGATATAATCGCGCCGTAAGCCGGAGAACCCAGGTAATTTGCCCAGGGAGCCGGAGTATCAGGCTTATCAATTACATATTCCCGTTTTTCAGGATCAAAATATCCATACTGCATACATTCCTCCATATTGATTTAGTTTATTGAATCATTTTATCATAATATCAGTGGATTTGGAACAGGAAGAAGCACTATACGAATTTCTCGAAAACGCCGCAGAGCCTTTTACTCTGGATGATATTACCATCTATGTGCAGGCTTCCGGACAGAAACCGAATAAAAAACTGTCCGCGGAAATCGGCGCTTATCTTGATACGAGGAAGATCGCTTTTAAACAGGATAATTTTCACTGGGTTTCGCGGAGGACATGTTTTGAAACCGCGGTTTTTGTTATCACTCCGTCTCGGCTGGAATTGCTCAACGGCATTTTGATACCAGGACACCGCTGCATTCCTTTCGCCAATCCTTTAATACTTCCTCATCGTTATAAATTTATTTGGAAGGGAGAAGCTGTCCCCGTTACAACAACCGAAGCGCCGCCTGAAGATTTATATCCGTATTACAGCATATACGGCGAAGAGTTCGCTCCTCAATATATTGCGCGCGATAATCCCAAAAACGAAGAAGCGTTTAATGCAGACCCTTACGAGGATCCGCCTGAGGTATCGATACATACTCTTGATATGCGCGTAATTTACCGCGAAAGTTCTTTTGTACCAGGCGATCGTTTTTTGGTTCGAACTCTAGACTGGAAGAACTGTGTTTTTGATATTCAAAAAGCTCCTAAGGATTACTGGGCGGACGGCGATCTTGATAAATGGATTGAAGCCGCGGAAACCGGATTCGAAAAAAGTTTTACGCTCCTTGGTCCCGGTTCAAGCACGGAAGAGCAGATTGCGTTCGCGTTCTGGTACGGCGGAAAACCCGTAAGGGAGTTTCCCGGTTATTCGCTTGAAGAATTTCTTTTTGAAAAAACAAACCGCGTTGATATTGTTTCTTACGGACTGGAAACGCGTTTTTGGTTTTCCGGAAAAGATATTCCGGATATCGCCAATCTTCAAAATTATTCTGTTCCGCCGGACAGAACTTATATAGAAGATATTTTATTCAGCAAGAATATTCCGATTTCTGAATTTGTAATTCTCTCTTATATTAAAGACGCGTTTTACCGCAACGAAAAAGAAATTGATAATGTGATAAACCGTTTGATTCCGCCTGTTGTTCACATTGACGAAGCCGAATGGGACATAATCGCGGATTATATAACAGACAGCATGGATGATTTTTACAAAGGTTATTCGTTGTTTTTGGATCAGGGCGCAGGTCCGATACGCCAGCGCGTTGCCGAATTGCACACAGCGGTTATAGAACTTTCCACAAGACTTCAAAAGGGAGAGATTGAGCCTGCCTGGCTTCCGCGCCATACATTTATTGTGCTCTCTCAAATTCAGGGGCACGCCGCGGCGTTACTTGAAGATTTGGCTTTTGACGAATCGCCTTCTCAAGGCGATATTGCCGCAATGGATAATTCGCTGGACAGCATGATTGATACTTACACCGATATTAAAGAATTGATAAATACTGCAATGGACAATTTCAGAAGGAGTAACCTTACGTTGATACACGGCGGAAAATCGGCTTCCGGCATTCCTTTGCAACTGTGGCGCATGATACAGCTCAGCATTACAGGGCTTGATGTCTGGCGGCGCGCTATAATATCCCACGAGTGTACAATGGAAGAGCTTCACAATGTGATTCGTATCGGCATGAACTGGAAGGGAGAGCTGCGTTTTCGTTTTTACTGCGAAACTCCCGAAGGCGGCAAAGAATATCTGCATGACAAAATCAAATTAGGCGATGTTGATTTCCGCGGCAAGAAAGAACTCATTTACGAGTATGGATCGAAATGGAATGTTAAAATTATCATCATGTCTTCGTATCAGCCTGCCAAGAACGAAGTTACGCGTTTTATCGCAGGCGACGGAGCGGCTCCTCCGGAAAACATTGACGGTCCCCGTCATTACAGGCGGCTGTTAAACCAGCAGTCAGGCAGTTCTCCAGATTTGGGCGCGGAAAAACATCCGCTCCATGAATTGGAAAAAGATTTTTTACCTGGCGTGTTTGATATAGACAAGATAAATACAGAGCTCAGGGATTTTTACCATATTCAAAATAAATGAGTTTGTTTTAAAATAATGTTAATTATGATTATTTACATAACTACCAATATGACGGCTGCACGCAGCCTTGGCGGCTAGGATGGCTGAAGGCATAACACAGGTTTAGTGACGAGTCCGCTTGTTCGTTTAGGCTGCAATGCTGTATTTTTCATTGATAATTTTTACACATTGTTTTAGCTAAGCGGATTTGGAAACACAATTTTATTTATCGCAGCCATAGACGCCGCCAAGTCTGTGCGCAGCCGCCATATTGGTAATTTTAATCCGAAGAAAATTATACATTAAGATTGGCTAAAAACTTTATTAATTAATTTGTAAAAAAATTACCAATATGGCGTACGCGAAAAGCATTGGCAGCGTCTGTGGCTGCGTTAACAATAGTTGTGTTACCAAGTCCGCTAAGCGTTAATATTGTAACAAAGATACATATTTTAAATGCCGTATAGCTGCCTAAGCGAAGTAGCGGACTCGTCACTAAACACTGTTAATAACCCTGCCATTTAGCTGCCAAGGGTTTTTGCGTACGCCATATTGGTGCTTGTTTATAAAGTTAATTAAAAAAAATTTTATATTTCCACCATGCCATTATAAATTGTCACGCAGTCGCCTGTCATGTATATGGTATCATCAATATAAGTGATAACCAGCTCGCCTCCGGGAAGCTGCGCTTTTATATCTTTGCCTTTGTCGCAGTGTCCGTTTAAAATGGCGGCTACAACAGCGGCGCAGGCTCCCGTGCCGCATGCCTGGGTTTCGCCGCTTCCCCGTTCCCATACGCGAATTTTTAAATGGTTTATATCCATGATTTCCGCAAACTCAACATTAACCCTGTCCGGGAAAAGCGGATCGTTTTCGAATAACGGACCTATTTCGCTTAAGTTTACCGCGTCTACGCCTTCGCAGAAAACAACAACGTGAGGATTTCCTACAGATACGCAGGTGATTTTATATTCTTCGCCGCCGATTGTTACTTTTCTTGCGATTACATTTTCACCTTCAAGATTTACAGGAATTTTTTCCGGACGCAATTGCGCGTTTCCCATATTTACTTTTACAGACGATACTTTTCCGTTTCTGGTAATTATATGCAAATCCCTGATTCCGCTGCGTGTTTCGATCCGCATGTTTTGTTTGTTTACAATGCCGTTATCATAAAGATATTTCGCGACACATCGGATTGAGTTTCCAGCCATCGCTCCTTCGCTGCCGTCAAGATTAAAAATTCTCATTCTTGCGTCAGCTGTTTCAGAACGCAGTATCAGTATAACGCCTTCTCCGCCTATGCCTGTATGTCTGTCGGATAATAAAACAGAAAGCGACTCGGGCGAATTTATTTCCATATCAATGCAGTTTATGTAGATGTAGTCATTCCCTGTGCCGTGCATTTTTGTAAATGGAAGTTTTACGCGGTCTGCTCTTAAATTATTTATGTCAACCAGCTCTGTGTTTATTTCGCTGTAATCGGAAAGCAGGGAATCTGCAAGCGCGTTGGCAGTATCAATCGAGGTAAGGCATGGAACACCGAGAGCTACAGCTTTTCTTCGCAGTTTGACATCGTCAAGCGCGGGGTCTCTTCCTTTTTCGGAAGTGCAAATTATATAACTGATTTTTCCGCTTGCCAAAAGAGTTTCTGTGTTAACTTCCTGGTTTTCAAAAATTTTATCCGTGCCTTCTACTTTTAAACCTTTCCTGGCGAGGAAGCGCGCTGTTCCCCGTGTCGCGTAAAGCGAGAAACCAAGTTTTGTAAATTTTTGCGCGACGCCTGTAATCTCGCCCTTGTCGCCGTCGCGGACTGTTAAAAGTACGCCGCCTGATTTTTTCATTTTATAACCAGCGGCGACAAGTCCCTTGTAAAGCGCTTCTTCAAGATTTTTTCCAAGCCCCAAAACTTCGCCTGTGGATTTCATTTCAGGACCAAGGTGCGTATCAAGACCTGCAAGTTTTTCAAATGAAAAAACCGGAACTTTTACCGCTGTATACGGAGGAATTTTGGCGATGCCGGATTTGTAACCTAAAGACGCCAGCTTTCCGCCAATGCTGACTTTAGTCGCAAGCTCGCACATCGGAACTCCCGTCACCTTGCTGATGTAAGGAACAGTGCGTGACGCGCGGGGATTTACTTCGATAACATAAATTTCATTTTCGTATAACACATATTGAATATTGACAAGCCCTTTAACATCCAAAGCCGCGCAGATTTTTTTAGTAACTTCAAAAATTTTTTCCGCAAGGCTGTCGTCAATATTAAGCGCGGGATACACCGCGATACTGTCGCCCGAATGAACGCCTGTGCGTTCAATGTGTTCCATGATGCCGGGAATCAATATGTCTCCTCCGCCTTCAGGCAGAGAACCGTCGCAGATCGCGTCTACTTCAATTTCCCTTCCGCTTAAATATTTATCGATTAAAACAGGATTGTCCTGCTTCTGACGTAAAATTATCTGCATGTACTCTATGATGTCTTCGCTTGAAAACGCGATGATCATATTCTGTCCGCCTAACACATAAGACGGACGCATTAACACAGGATACCCGAGTTTTTCCGCGGCGTCTAACGCCAGCTTACAGCTTTGCTGCAAGTCCGCTTCCGGCATTACGCTGAAACCTTTCGGTCGTTTGATTTGCAGTTTTTCCAGGAGCGTGTCAAAGCGTTCCCTGTCTTCGCAGATGTCGATGCTCTCCGCGCTGGTGCCGATTATTCTAACGCCGCGCTCGTGCAGTTTTTTTGTCAGCTTGATTGCGGTGCCGCCTCCGAACGCGACAATTACGCCGTCAGGTTTTTCTATATTGATGATGCTCATCACATCGTCGATGAACAGCGGCTCAAAGTACAATCTGTCTGCGGTATCAAAATCGGTGGAGACGGTTTCAGGATTGTTGTTGATGACGATGACTTCGTAGCCCATGCTTTTGAGAGTCCACACGCAATGAACACAGGCGTAATCAAATTCAATGCCCTGTCCGATTCGTATCGGTCCTGAACCTAGTACAACGATTCTTTTTTTACGGCTCTTTTCGATGAAAGGAAGAGCCTCGTTTTCTTCGCCGTTTTGAATGGAATAAAAATACGGAGTCTTTGCTTCGAACTCTGCGGCGCAGGTGTCAACCATTTTATAAATTAGGGAGCGGGGAGAGTGATTCGAATTGGCAGAGTATGACTCGAAAGTTATATTTTTATTCGAACTATTATCTCCACTCCCTATATTAACCAAACAATTTAAAAACCATTTATCAACTTTTGTAACAGCGTACAACTCATTTACGCTTACGCCTCTTTTTATTGCTTCGTACAGGACAAAGAGACGCTCATCTGTTACCGTGTTCAGCATTTCGCGGATTTCATTATCGCTCTTTGCGGCAAGACGCGGCAGGTTTAAACTTGTTAAACCTATTTCCGCTCCGCGGACTGCTTTTAATAGCGCTTCTTCGAAAGTGTCGGCGATTGCCATAACTTCGCCTGTCGCTTTCATCTGCGTACCCAGTTCTTTATGAGCATAGACGAATTTGTCGAAAGGCCACTTTGGAAATTTTACGGCGACATAATCAAGAGCTGGCTCAAAGGCGGCGAAGGTGGTGCCTGTAACCGCGTTTGTAATTTCGTCTAACGTGTAGCCGACGGCGATTTTTGTCGCTACTTTCGCGATTGGATAACCTGTGGCTTTGCTTGCAAGCGCCGAAGACCGTGAAACACGCGGGTTTACTTCGATGACTGCGTACTCAAAACTGCCTGGCTCCAGAGCAAGCTGCACATTACAGCCGCCTTCAACGCCCAGCGCTTTTATTATATCGAGCGAAGCTGTGCGCAGCATTTGGTATTCCCTGTCCGCGAGAGTTAGACAAGGGGCTATGACAATGCTGTCGCCTGTATGTATGCCTACTGGATCAAAGTTTTCCATGGAACAGATGGTGATTACATTTCCCGCGCGGTCGCGCATTACTTCAAATTCAATTTCTTTCCAGCCTGCGATTGATTTTTCTATTAGCACCTGTTTAATGGGAGAAAGCGCAAGACCGTTAGCTGCAATTTCGCGCAGTTTTTCTTCGTCCGCCGCGCTGCCGCCGCCTGAACCTCCCAATGTGAATGCAGGGCGCACAATTACAGGGTAGCCGATTTCGTTTGCGAACTTTACCGCGGTTTCAATATCGGTCGCAATCACCGAAGGAACGCACGGCTGTCCGATGCTTTCCATCGTCTCTTTAAAGATTTTTCTGTCTTCCGCCTTGTCGATGGTTTCCGGTGAAGAGCCAAGGAGGCGCACATTGTGTTTATCAAGAAAACCGCATCTGGCAAGCTGCATGCACAATGTAAGTCCTGTCTGCCCGCCGAGACCCGATAAAATACTGTCCGGCTTCTCTTTTTCGATGATGCGTTTTACGGTAGTTAAAGTTAGAGGCTCAATATAAATTTTGTCCGCGATGTTGTTATCTGTCATTATTGTCGCGGGATTTGAATTGACAAGGACGATTTCAATTTTATCTTCGCGAAGCACGCGGCAAGCCTGCGTTCCTGCGTAATCGAACTCTGCAGCCTGACCGATTACAATCGGACCTGAACCGATAACTAAAACTTTTTTAATATCTTTATTCAGCGGCATACGCGTTTATCCTTTCCATGAAGCTGTCGAACAAAAAACCTGTATCCAGAGGTCCTCCGCGCGCTTCAGGGTGAAACTGAACAGAGAATGAAACGCCGTAATCAATTCCTTCGCAGCTTCCGTCATTTACATTGATGAAAGTCAGTAATCCATTACCTGACTTTTCCGCGCAGGCAGAGTCCGCGACAACTTCGTATCCGTGATTCTGACTTGTGATATAAACGCGTCCTGTCCGAGTGTCCTTTACAGGCTGGTTTGCTCCCCTGTGTCCGAATTTTAATTTTCTGGTTTTATATCCGTTTGCGAGAGCCAGAAGCTGATGCCCCATGCAGATTCCAAAAATCGGAATGCCGGTTTTTAAAAGCGCTTCAAGCGTTTCGATTATCTTTTTATTTGCGGGATCAGCCGGATCGCCCGGACCGTTACTCAACATTATTCCGTTTGGATTAATTTTAGTAATTTCTTCCGCCGCCGCGTCATGCGGAAACATCCGCACTTCGCAGCCTCTTTTTAAAAGAGCGTTTTCTATTCCGCGTTTTGCTCCGAAATCCATTAGAGCAATGCGTCTTTTTTGCTGCGATGGATCGGCTTTGCTTTTTGTATCTGCGCCGGAAGAATCATTGTCTGCGCGGCTGACCTTAGCGATTGGATTTACAACCGTATATTTTTTTACTTCATTTATAACAGAGTCAGCAGGCGGCGATGAAGTTATCTTTCCGTTCATTACGCCGTTTTCGCGGATGATTTTTGTAAGAGCGCGGGTATCGATGCCGCACAAGCCGGTGATGCCTCTCTCTTTTAAAAAAGAGCCGAGATCATTTTTGCTTCTGAAATTGGAAGGAGTTTTACACGGATATTTTACGATGTAGGCTTTTGCGCCGATTCCGGCGCTTTCAAAATCTTCGGGGATTATGCCGTAGTTTCCGATTAATGGAAAAGTCTGTAAAACAATTTGTCCGCAGTAACTTGGATCCGTAAGCGTTTCAAGATAACCTGTCATTCCGGTAGTAAAAACAATTTCGCCTGTTACATCGCCCTGAGCGCCGAAAAATTTACCTTCAAAAACTTTGCCGTTTTCAAGTATTAAAAAAGCCCTTTCTTCGCTCATGTTCCCCTCAAAAAGGTGACTGTCACCAGTTTTTATTTTGAAAAAGGCGCTCACCAAATGAAACAAACAACTGTCAGACCGGTAAAACCGATCTTTCTGTCTTGTATCATTTAATGAACGCCTTTGTTCAACATTTTCATTATGGAGAAAATAAGAAATTTTGTCCAGTGTTCGTTTATCGTTTCTTATATGTCATTACGCTTTTTTGTCCTTCAATTTCGGTTGTTAAAGTAAGCGAACTTGAATCGACAGAATAAGTTGACGGATACGGGTTAACTATCAAATAAAGTATTTGATCAATATCAGCTTCTGAAAGTCCGTATTGTTTAAAAATATTTTTTATAGCTCCGGCAAATTCATTTATTGTATACCATTTTTTTTCCAGCAATTGAACTCCGGCTGAAGCGTTAAAAGCTTCGCCGTAAACACTAACCGGCTTCATTGTAAATACGCCGTTGCTTGCCGTATATGTGCCTCTTGTATCGGAAACGCCGTTTGTTAATATTTCAAAATTTCCGTTATTCAGTTTTATTTCCGTTATATAGCCTTCTATAACTTCTCCGCTCCATGTCCCGTTAAGACGGCTGTCAGTCTGAGCTTCAATACTCCAAACAGCAGCGAATACGAAGACCAGCGCTATTATTGATGTAATTAAATTCTTTTTTATCATGATTTTTTCCTTAAGTTAACATTATTTGAATCATCATTAATATATCATTACTTTTTGTTTTTGTCAAATTAGATTATTCGAAAACATTTTTCTTCGCGTACTGCGCGTTTATATTTCCTGTAAAACAAGCTGTGCAAAATGACAAATTACATTTATTACAGGCGCCTTTAAGCCCCTCTATGCTGATATATCCAAGGCTGTCCGCGCCTATTTTACGGCAGATTTGATCCAGGTTCATATTATTCGCGATTAAATTTTCTTCACTGTCGATATCGGTTCCGTAATGGCATGTATAGCGGAAAGGCGGCGATGATATGCGCATGTGGACTTCTTTCGCTCCCGCGTTTTTAAGGCTTTTTACAATTTTTTCACTTGTTGTTCCGCGCACAATCGAATCATCGACAAGAACGATGCGCTTTCCGCGGATGTTTGCAGCTAACGGGTTGAGTTTTAACCTGACTGCGCTGTCTCTCTTGTCCTGTGTCGGATAAATAAAACTTCTGCCGATGTATCTGTTTTTTACAAATCCTGTAACAAGAGGAAGTCTGCTTGCAGCGCTGTATCCGAATGCCGCATCCAGCCCGGAATCGGGAACGCCGCAGACAGCGTCAGCTTCCACAGGATATTCATGCGCCAGGGCAAGCCCCATGTTGTAACGCGCTTCATAGACGCTAAGCCCGTCTATAACAGAATCAGGTCTGGCAAAATAAACGTACTCAAATATGCAAAGCCCCAGTTTTTCATTTTTTACTTCCGTCCCCTCGCTTCTTACTTCTATTTGTTTTATTATTTCTCCGTTCTCAATCATTACAACTTCGCCCGGCTGCACATCGCGCATAAATTCAAAACCGCATGTTTCAAGCGCGCATGATTCTGAAGCTACAGCGCAGCCTATTCCGCTTTTCCCGATGCAAAGAGGTCTAAGCCCGTTCGGATCGCGCACAGCTATCAATTTATTTTTACTGGTAACAATTACAAGAGAGAACGCTCCTCGCAGTAAACCGGCGGCATGAGCCGCTCCCTGCAGGGAGCTTTTTTCCATGTTTATGCAGTACGCGATTAATGAAGAAACAACTTCGCTGTCGCTGGTTGCGTTAAAGAGCAGTCCAAGGTTTGCAAGCTCGCTTCGAATCTCTTTTGCGTTTGTGATGTTTCCGTTATGCGCGGTAGCGATTCTGCCTGTCAGATACTCTGTAACAAACGGTCCTGCGTTTTCTTTTGAATTGTGTCCCGTTGTCGAATAACGCGCGTGTCCTACAGCGACCTTCCCTTTGGGAAGAAGCGCAAGCTCCTCGCCGGAAAAAACTTCGCTTGCAAGCCCCTTGTCTTTATGGCAGATAATGCTGCGGTTGTTTGAAACAGCGATTCCCGCGCCTTCCTGTCCGCGGTGCTGCAAGGCAAGAAGACCGTTATACGTAACGCCGACAGCCTCATCAGCGTATAAGCTGACGCCGAATACCGCGCACTCTTCCTTTAATTTATCAGTTTGCATAAGTTTTAAGTATCTCCTCGGCGATTGCTCTTTTTGTGGAGCGTAAATCCATCGCCTGCTTTTCTATGAAACGGTGCGATTCCTGTTCTGTCAGATTAAGATAGGAAATGAGCAGGCATTTTGCCCTGTCAATTATTCTGATGTCTTCTATTTTTTGTTTTAGTTTTGCGTTTTCATCCCTCATGCGCTTTAATTTTACGTTTACAGATCTTGCCAGAGAAAGCACATGAAAAAAAAAGTTTTTATCAATTGGTTTTGAAACTGTAAGGACGCCGTCTTCCTGGCATACGGCTGATACCGCGTTAAAGTGTTCGCTGTTAACGGCGAGAATCACCTGCGATAAACCTTTAACAGCGATAAAACGCGCCAGACTTTCTCCTGATTCATCGGCAAGAGGAGCGTCTATAATTACAATATCGAAATCTTTTTCAAAAAAAGCGCGGCGCGCTTCTCCCGCGCAGGCGAGGACAGTGATTTGTTTAATGGATGCAACAGTTAACGCTTCAGAAAAAAGCGCGATACTTTTTTCTGAATTTGCTATTATCAACGCATTGCCCGCATGGGAGCTTTCCATTACCAACCGCCTTTTTTACCCTGATTAATAAACGCCGAAATATCTTTCCTTGTAAAATTGATTTTTATTTTCTCCGCCGGAAACTGACGCGAAATCATTTGCTTCTGTTTTTTTTAGTTCGATATACTTTGATAATAGGTTTTCTCCAATTACGTTTTTGTTAAACGAACTTTTCTCCGCAAGCTCAATCGCTTTTTCCAGAGTGTCCGGAAGAGCGGAAAGATTTTTTGTAATGTTTTTATCCGCCGTATATAAATCTTCATCAACAGCCGGAGGCAAGGGCGTGTTTTTTTCGATGCCGTCAAGTCCTGCGGAAATTATCAGCGCAAAGGCAAGATACGGATTTAAGGACGGATCCGGAGAGCGCAGTTCCATTCTTATTTTATCGCCCGAAGCCGCGGGAATACGGACAAGCTGCGATCTGTTTTGATGCGACCACGACACAAACTTCGGAGCTTCAAATTTTCCAAGGCGTTCGTAAGAATTGGCAAGCGGATTTAAAAACAAAGTGATCTCGGGAGTTTTGTCGAGAATTCCGGCGATAAAACTTTCCGCCGTTTTTGAAAGCCCCTTGTTTTCATTTTTAAAAATATTTTTTCCATCCTGATAAAGGGAAAGATTGACGTGCATTCCGCTGCCAGGCGCGTTCATTAACGGTTTGGGCATAAAGGAAGCGAACAGTCCGTTGCGCGAAGCAATCGCCTTTACAACCGATTTAAAAGTCTGCAGATTATCGGCGCTTGTTACAGCGTCGTCAAATTTAAAATCAATTTCATTCTGCCCCGGTCCCTGCTCATGATGGGAACTCTCCGGTTTTATTCCCATTTCTTTGAGAGTCAGGCAAATCTCGCGGCGGATATCTTCGCCCATATCAAGAGGAGAGATGTCCATGTAAGTACCCTTGTCGAGCGTAATATTGGAAAGCCCGCCATTATCGCTAGTTTTAAAAAGATAAAACTCGCACTCAGCTCCAATTTTGCAGACATAATTCAAACTTTTCGCGCGCTCCGCCGCCTTTTTAAAAACAAGCCTTGTGTCATGCTCAAACGCGTTTCCGTCAGGCGTTTTAATGTCGCAGAAAAAGCGGATTACTCTGCCTGGACCTGGGCGCCAGGGAAGAACAGCCAATGTTGAAGGATCGGGAAACAAAAATAAATCCGACTGGGTAATGTCGCGAAAGCCGCGGATTACATGCGCGTCAAAGGAGACGCCGTTTTCAAAAGCGGCTTCCAGTTCATCCGCCATAATCGAAATGTTTTTTTGAAAACCGAATATATCGCAGAAATTAAGGCGTATGAATTTTACATCGTTTTCTTTTACAAACTCCAAAACCTCATTCATAGAACTCTCCTGTAAAGTCATTCCACCGTAACGCTTTTTGCGAGGTTACGGGGTTTGTCAATATCCAAACCTTTATTCGCAGCTACATAATAACTGAAAAGCTGTAAAACTATAACCGACAATGAAGGCGAAAATAATTCCGGGGCTTGCGGCAGTTTTATGTGATATATTTTTTCATTATTTTTATCAGCTTCAGGACAATTCCCGATAAGCAGCACCTTCGCGCCGCGGCTTATGACCTGCTCAGCGTTGCTCATTATTTTTGCGTACAATGACGCGCAGTTTGAAAGCGCGACAACCAGAGTGTTTTCTTCCACAAGCGAAATTGTGCCGTGTTTTAATTCTCCGCCCGCGTAGGCTTCCGAGTGAATATAGGAAATTTCCTTTAATTTGAGAGAGCCTTCAAGGGCGATTGCGTAATCGATATTTCTGCCGATAAAAAAAATACTTTTATAACCGACGCATGTAGAAGCGTACATTTGGATTGAGCCGGTTTTTTCCAGTAACATGGAAACTTTATCCGGAAGAGAGGCTATTTCCGAAAGATATGTTTCTTCTTCTTTCTGCGACAGCTTCTTCATTTTAACGGCGAACCTGACCGCGAGAATGTACAGCAGTACAAGCTGCGCTGAGAACGCTTTTGTTGTCGCTACCGCGATTTCCGGTCCTGCCGCTGTAAAAAGGCAGTGATCGGTTTCCTTGGCAATTGTGCTGCCGACAACATTGACGATTGATAATGTTGCGGCTCCTTTTGATTTTGCTTCCCTCATCGCGGCGATTGAATCGGCGGTTTCTCCTGACTGGCTAACCAAAATGACAAGAGTTTTATTATTGATAATAGCGTCCCTGTAACGAAACTCGCTTGCAAGCTCAACTTCGGCTGATATTCTGCACAATTTTTCAAACACATACTTTGCGGTAACGCCCGCGTTAAAAGCCGAGCCGCAGGCTGTAATTATGATTTTTTCAAAACCGGAGATATCGATATTATCAAGAACATTTTTATTTGCTCCTTCCTTAACAGCGGATTGAATTGTGTCGCGCAGAACTTTCGGCTGTTCCATAATTTCTTTTAACATGAAGTGCGGATAGCCGCCTTTTTCTGCGCTGTCCATGCTCCATGTAATTGTCTCGATGTTTTTTTGAAGCGGCTCCTTATCCATATTGAAAAACTGAACGCTTCCTTCGCGGAGGATCGCTATTTCCTTGTCGTTAAGATAATAAACCTTGTTTGTGTGTTTCAGTACCGCAGGCACGTCGGAAGCCATAAAATTTCCGTGATCGCTTACGCCGATGATCAGGGGATTGTCTTTTTTAACCGCGACAAGAGTGTCAGGATCGTCTATGCACATAACGCCAAGCGCGTAAGAGCCTTCGACAGCATTTGTTACTTTGATAACTGAATCAATTAAATCGCCGTCCGCCGCTTCATCTGCGCAGTAATAATGTTCGGCAAGCTGAGCGATTACTTCGCTGTCGGTCTGCGAAGCGAAAGATACTTCCCGGTTTTCAAGGCGTTCTTTCAGCTGTTTATAATTTTCGATAATGCCGTTATGCACAACCGCGATTTTATTTTTGCTTCCCACATGGGGATGAGAATTAACATCGGAAGGCTCTCCGTGAGTCGCCCAGCGCGTGTGCCCGATTCCGAGTCGGCCTGTAAGAGGTTTGTTTTCCAGCAGGCGTTTTGTCAGCCGCTCTTCCAGAACCGCAAGCCGTCCTTTTTGTTTAACGACATCAAAACCATTGCGGCTGTAAACCGCGATACCCGCGGAATCATAGCCGCGGTATTCAAGTTTTTTTAAACCGTCAACAATAATTGGAACAGCGTCTTCTTTTCCGACGTAGCCGATAATTCCGCACATTTTTTCATTAGTTCGCAGTATATAACTGCTTGTATGGATTTTTCGCGTTTGGTTTTAAAACAAAAAATTGATCCTGTAAAATTGATAAAACATCCATATCAAAATATGAGGAAAACTCTTTTATAAAAGGCTCGATTTCCTCTAAATCTTCTTTGTCCGCGATTTCCACGGCAACCTGCGCGGGAAGAGCCGTTAGTTCTTTTTTTGTCCTGATAAAAATTTTGCCGCCGTGCATTCCGGTTCCCGTAAAGTTTCCGACAGGCTGTTCATTCTCCGCGCCTATGCCGAGTATAACTATAAGTCCTCCCGCAAGATATTCGCCAAGAAAACTTCCGGCTTTTCCGCCGATTATAATAACAGGTTTTTTTTCCAGCTTTAGCTCCGCCGAACAATATTCCTTCATGTGAATGCCGGCTCTGTATCCGGCGTTTCCCCGGACAAAAATGCTTCCGCCGCGCATCGCGTAACCAAGAGCGTCTCCGGCGTTTCCGTGGATAATAATTTTGCCGTCGTTCATTGTATCGCCTGTCGCGTCCTGAGCGTTGCCTTGAACTTCTATCACAGCGCCGTCAAGGTAACAGCCGAGAGCGTTGCCCGGCGTTCCTTTTATCGCCAGTGTTTTTCCTTTTAACGCGCTGCCGATAAATCTCTGTCCGAAACAGTCGTCTATGTGAACATAAGAGCCGGCTTTTTTAATCCGCTCGTTTAATTCTTTAAAATCAAAATTTTTTGCCAGTATACTCATAATTTTCCTCCGCCGAGCTTTACCATCCGCTCTTCTTTTGTAAATGCCATAAGCCCTGGTTTTTGACAAACAAGTTCAAAGTCGATTGAATCAAGCGGCGTACGCTCTCGGATCAAACTTGTGTAAATTCCGGCTTTTTCAACATTGCCGATTATTATATATCCGTTTAATTTATTGTCACTGTAAAACAACTTCTTATAATTGATAATTCCTGAATCCTCGCTCCTCGTTAAAAAAACTTCTCCTGTATAATTTCCCGCGGTAATCATGTGAAGACCGAAAAATCCGATTGCGTTCATGGGAATTGCCTTGTCAAAACTTTTTTCACCCGCATCTTGCTGCGCCGGCGCTTCCTTAAACGCCATGTTGATTCCGGCGCACTCGCCCTGCATGTAAGCGTTGGGAAGCAGCGCCATGATTTTATTCTGTCCGCTGGAAACATCGAGGGTTTGAGTGCAGTCTCCCGCGGCGTAAATGTCCTGCGCGGATGTTTCCGATTTGCCGTTTACTAAAACGCCGCGGTCGATATTTGCGATATCTTTTAAAAGCGAAGTATTTGGGCGCACTCCGACAGCAAGGACAAGAATATCAAAATTGACAGTTTCGCCGTTTTCGAATAACGCTTTGTTAACGTCAAACTTTTTTACGCTGCTTGCAAGTTTAAATTCGATGTTTTGTTTTTCAAGATGCTCCTGCACAATTTTCGCGCCGTCTTCATCGAGAATGCTGGAAAGAATCCTTGGAGCAAGATCGGCAACTGTAATTTTCGCGGCTCTTTTGGCGATTCCTTCCGCGCATTTAAGTCCGATTAGTCCCGCGCCTATGATCAGCGTGTTTGCGTTTGGCTTTTTTACAAGCATATCGTCGAGTTTTTGCGCGTCGTCCATGCTCATGAAAGTTACTTTTTCTTTTACAGAGCCGAGTCCTTCAAACGGCGGAACAAAAGGAGATGATCCTGCGGCGACAAGAAGTTTGTCGTAAGGTATGTTTTCGCCGTTTGAAAGAGATACGCTTTTTTTACCGGCATTAATTGAAGTTACAGTAACGCCTGCTAAAAGGGAAACCTTGTTATCAGAATAAAAATTACCGCCGCGGTACTTCATGTTTTCTTTGGAAACCTTGCCGGGCAGAAGATATGAAATGAGAGGACGTGAATATGTGTGATGCGCTTCGTTTGTTATTACTGTAATTTGACCCTGCTTGTCTCTTTGACGGATTCCTTCTACAGCGCCGATGCCTGCCGCCGAATTACCGATAATTACATAGTTCATACGCACCTTACCTTTAATTTATTTGAAAAAGCGGACGTTAGACCGCTTTTTCTGAACTTGCTGTAAAACAAACCTGATTTGCGGCAAATTCATCTTTCCTCAAAAACAATCGCGCCGTTCGGGCAGCCTTTGACGCAGGCAGGAGATCCGGCTGTTGTCTTTACGCATAACTCGCACTTTTCAACGGCTCCGTTTTCTGAAGGAGATACCGCGCCGAAAGGGCAGCTTAAAATGCAGGTGTAGCAGCTAACGCACTTTTCGCGGTTAATTGTAATAACGCCGTCTGTGATTGTAAGCGCGCCTGTGATGCAGCCTTTTACGCACAGCGGCTCGCTGCAATGACGGCAGGAAACCGCGAAGCTTACTCCGTCTTTTTCTTCTATTTTGATTTTTGGACGTATCTTAATGTCTTTTAAGGCGCGAGCCATGTCTTTTTCGTTGATGTTGGCAAACGCGCAGTAGTATTCGCACAAGTGGCAGCCAAGACACCATTTCTCGTTAACGTAAACTCTTTTCATAAAAATTCCTCATTGCGCGTTTTCTACTTCATCTTTAAATATTCGTCTCTGCCGGCGCCGACTGACACATAACGGATTGAACAGCCGACCGCTTTTTCAATATAGCTGATGTATTTGACCGCGGCTTCAGGCAAGTCTTCCGACTTGCGGCATTTTGAAACATCAGTTTTAAAACCTTCCAGATATTCATATACAGGTTCCGCTTTTACAAGCCTGTCGCCGGAAGGAAACTGATCGCAATTCCTGCCGTCAATTTTATACGCAGTGCAGACTGGAATTTTATCAAGATACGAAAGAACATCCAGCTTTGTAAGCGCGATTTCATTTGCCCCCTGGGTCATTACGCCGTATCTGCTTGCGGGAATGTCAAAGGCTCCGACTCTCCGCGGACGGCCTGTAGCCGCTCCGTATTCCGCGCCGGCTTCGCGCAGAGCCGCGGCTTCATCGCCGGACATTTCAACAGCGAACGGACCTTCGCCCACGCAGCTTGAATACGCTTTCATTACTCCAATTACATGATTCAGCTTTGTTCCCGGAATTCCGGCTCCAATAGGCGCGTAAGCCGCAAGCGTCTGCGATGATGTAGTGTACGGATATATGCCGTAGTCGATGTCGCGTAATGCGCCGAGCTGCGCCTCGAAAAGTATGTTTTTCTTTTCATTTACAGCCGCGTTAAGATAATCCGTAGTGTCTGTTATAAACGGCAGCAGCTTTCCGGTGAATTTATGAAAACTGTCCATGTTATGAGAAATATCAGTTTGATTTTTCTCACCGTAGCCTTTTAAGGTTAGATTTTTCCATGAAATGATTCTTGCAAGTTTTTGTTCCAGGGTATCCGGCGTTAAAAGGTCGAGCATTCTTATACCTTTTTTCATATACTTGTCGCCGTAAACAGGAGCAATGCCTCTTTTTGTAGAGCCGTATTTTTGATCGCCGAGCCGCTCTTCTTCGAGAATGTCCTGCTGTTTGTGATACGGCAGGCAAATAAAAGCCTTGTCGCTTATTTTTAAATTTTCGGGGGTAACGGCAATGCCCTTTTCCCTGAGTTTATCGATCTCGCCGCAAAGATGCTCAAGGTCGATCACCATTCCGCTGCCCATGATATTTACAACGCCGTCCCGTAGAATGCCGGACGGCAGAAGGTTCAAAATAAATTTTCCTTTATCATTTACAACTGTGTGACCCGCGTTATTTCCGCCCTGATAACGGCAGATAATGTTATAGCCTTCCGAAAGCAGATCGACCATGCGACCTTTGCCTTCATCGCCCCAGTTAATACCGACAATCGCAGTAAGCATATCAAACCCCTTGTTATTGAAGAAAAAGGCATTCATCCAATCATTTAATCTTGTATAATCCAGAGGTACGATACAATGTTTTAACCAAGATTAAAAAGTCAGATGAACGCCTTTGTTCAAGGTTTTAGACCTTATAAATGTATACAATAAAAGGTGTTTTTGGTCAATGGGAGTTGTCGTAATAAACAATAATAGGATCGCGATATTTTATACTGCTGCTGCAAGTTCCTTTTGTACCATTTCGCCTATAATATCACCTGGGGTTTTATGCGCGGCTCTTGCTTTTTCGCTTAAATATTCGGCAGTAACACCATCAACACGAACCATTGGAATACGAATACGAGCTTTTGTAGGATCTACTTTTGGCGGATTTTTTGTATAATATTCATCTAAAACATACGCTTCTTCTTCTGTCATTGTTTCCATATACACCTCTTAATATTCTATCAGATGAAAATAGATACTCCTACATCCCATAGCATGAAATATACAAACATGATCCTCATACTCATTATACATTATTTCAAGTAAATTTCCACTGGTATCAAACCCAATACGGAGATACCTATTATTATGTCCATCTTCTTCTATAGGACCATCATAGCGAGGGTTTTCAAAAGCCTGCTGAATACTAGCTTCCGTTTTGTTATGCTCAAAAGCCGATTTCTTGAAAACAATAACCATTATATTTATCTTACTATGTCCGGTGTATACCTTTCAATACAAAGAAAATAATAATATTCTAAATACTATCAGCGCATTTCTTTACACGCATTATCTTAAAATTCTTTTTTTTTCTTGACAAAAGCAAAAAATAGAATAATAATTTACAATAAGCAATAAAAAGAGGGGAAAATTGCTAATATCCGCAGTTAGCTGAAAAGTTATCTGCAAAGAAGGATTTATGCAAAGTCTTCCTTTAAACAGCGATGATTTTTTAACCTGTAATATAACTCGTACCCCCCCCCCCCC
>Ga0209755_10000645_pt1 | contig 61685 bp, 56 predicted proteins | sample TergutCo191P1_FD_187301 | JGI IMG/M metagenome (GOLD analysis project Ga0209755, IMG submission 187301) | Cornitermes sp. P1 segment gut microbial communities from Petit-Saut dam, French Guiana - Co191P1 (SPAdes) (version 2) | ecosystem: Host-associated > Arthropoda: Insects > Digestive system...
CGATGTTTTTGAGTGCATTTCTCAAAAATATCGGAAGTCAAACGGTAGTGCGACCAGAAATTATTTCTCGCTTATTTAGGGCTTGACATTTAATAGCTGGTCTTTCGTATAAAAGCTATTTTAAGGCTAAAACAAAAACGTCATAAAGTCAAGGAAAACATTAACCAAAGCTGCTCCGGGGACACACCGCGCGCGCTGACTCGCACAACTACGCCGCTTTCGTGCAGAACGGCAAAATTGTCTATTCGCCAGCCGGGGGTGTCGCCGCGGTCGCGGTCTGCCCAACGTGCCCGGGCCCGCACAACTTCCAGCGTCATTTCCGCCGCAAGGAACACAGGATTGTTGAAATACTCGCGGATTTCATCCGGCACGGAATCAAACCACGGAATCGTATAAAGTGACACATCGAATTTATGGCGGTCGTTTATGGAAACAATACGTTCAAGCTCGTGTTCGTGAGGCTCCGCCACAGTCCAGAAAATATTATCAAAGGTGGGGTAACTGTGCCAATTCATGCGGAGAGAGTTGTCCCATTGGTTCAGCGTTCTTCTGGCACTGTCAAAGCTGAACCCCGGCGGAATATTCGTGGGCATATATGCCCCAAAATCGGCGTCAAGCCGCGCTTGCTCAAAAGTTAAGGCTTCATTACGAAGCTCGGGCACAACCGGGTCGGCAACCGCGCTTAAGTCTGCCGCGCCCCCTGCTATAATCTGATTAACAAGCTCGGTCAGACGCTCCTTTGCGGTTTCTTGGTTTGCGTCCAAATAGGTAATGATGTACGCGATATTTTCAAGAATAAAATTCGCGCGGACGGCGTACACGGGAACGAGTTCATTGTTTATGAAATCGTATCTTCTGTGTATGGTGGCCGTGACCTTAGCACCATGTACATATGAAATATAAGTTTCTTCATCCGGGATTAAATAACATTGGGGCACCCGATTTTCTACAAGACGGATAAACGCCTGCCCGTTGGGGTCAAACGCGCTGACCTCTGTCATTTCCATAAATGTAATCCAATAGGTAGCGTTTGCCACAAAGCGCGACGGGTCAAGGGTGGGAAAGATTGCCTTAAACTGCTCGTCCGTAAGCTCGTGCATAAAGTCTGGCGGCAGTAACCGCGCACTCAATTCCTCCTGTTCTTCGTTGAAGATAAGCGCGTACAGAATTAGCGGAATTTCCGGGTCTTGGAATGGAGCTGCTATTTCGTGACCGTTTCCCTCCCCGTTTTGCGGGGGGGTCGGCAGCCCGGCATAAGTCCACGACGGGTCGCTGCCCGGTATAGGCTCGATGTCGCCCGGCATCCTGAAAAGCCCGGGAAGCATCCACATGCCAAACAGTAAAGCCACTGCGCAGGCCGCGACTGCCGCATAACGCAGATGGGTTTTATTTTTATAAAAGGGCCTTGGTTTTTGTGTAATCCGGTTCATAATTTTTTCGTGCAAAATCGTGTCAACAGATATGGTATTCATATAATCCTTATATCCCCTCATTCTATATTTTCTCCTTCCAAAAAATCTTTGAGTTTGCGCCGGGCGCGGGTCAGGAGCTGCCGCACCGTGGATTCTTTTTGCTCTGTGATTTCCGCTATCTCTTTTGTGGAATATCCCTCGTAGTAAAACAGATGAATCACGATTCGATACTTCGAGGGAAGAGCCAGAACGGTTTGCATAATATTTTCTTGTTCATCGGTTCGCGCAGGATAAGTCTCCAAAAGCGGAACGGTTTTTTTCCACCAATACGAGCGGAGGTGATTTTTACAGAGATTAACCGTTACTCGGATTAACCACGCGCTTTCGTGCCCGGATGACTCGAATTCCGGCTGCTTTTCAAACAGCTTTACGAAAACATTCTGCACAATATCCTCCGCGTCGGCTTTGTTGCCGACAACGGCAAGGGCAGTCCGCAACATCTTATCCCCATATCGTTTTACAGTTTCTTCTATCCAATCTACCGGCCGGTTGGATTGATAACGCACTAAGCTCACTCCCTTCACTTTATATACACATGAACAGGGTAAAATGCGACAGGGCAAAAAAATAGTAACATATACATTTGCATTCCAGACATAAAATATGTAGAATCGCAATTGTAGCAATAGCAAGTCGCGCTTGGGGTAGAGCCCTCTATAAATAAAGAAAGGGATGAAAATGGAAGACGGCATAGCATTTATATTTTTGTTTGTCCTACTTATTTTAAGCATATTTTTTTCGGCCTGCGAAACGGCCTATTCATCACTAAACCGGATTCGGCTAAAACATATGGCCAGCAAGGGTTCGCGGCGGGCGGCCTTGGCCCTGACATTGCACGAGGATTTTAACAGGCTCTTGTCAACGCTGCTTGTGGGCAATAATATCGCCAATTTGTCGGCGGCGGCGATTTGCGCAGTGTTGTTTGTGCGGCGGTTCGGCGACATCGGCGCAACGCTTTCCACGGTGGTGCTTACTATCGTGGTGGTGGTTTTCGCTGATGTTACGCCAAAGGTTCTGGCCAAGGAGTCCCCCGAGAAGGTGGCGCAGTTTTGCGCGCCTTTTTTGCGCGTGTTTATGTTTGTGCTCGCGCCGGTGAATTTCTTTTTCGTTTATTGGAAAAAGCTCCTGAGCCTGATTTTCAAATCCGGCGAAAGTGAAAAATCAATCACCGAGGAAGAATTACTCTCCCTTGTGGAGGAGGCCGAGCAGGTAGGAGCGATAGACAACGAGGACAAGGAGCTTCTGCGCAACGCGCTGGATTTTTACGACCAGCAGGCCCGGGATATCTTAACACCCCGGATGGACGTAATCGGCGTCTCTAAAACCGCAACGGCGGATGAAATCGCCGAAAAATTTCTCTCAAGCGGCCATTCGCGCCTGCCCATTTTTGAGGAAAGCCTAGACCGCATAATTGGAATTCTGCATATGCGGGACTTTTTCAGCTACACCACGGGACGGGAAGATTTTGTCATGACGCCTCCGGTGTACGTGGCCCCACAAACCAATATCAGCGATTTGTTTAAGCTGCTGCAAAAAGAAAAAGGCCACATGGCCATCGTGTCCGACGAATACGGCGGCACGGAGGGCATTGTGACCATGGAGGACATTTTGGAGGAGCTTGTTGGCGAAATCTGGGACGAAAGCGACAAAATAGTGGAAAAATTCGTCCCGCTGGAGAACGGCGTTCACCAAGTTTTATGCACAGCCAGCATGGACGACCTCTACGACTATCTTAACATTCCGCAAAAGAACCAAGAAAACGAATCCGGCGCGGTAAGCGGCTGGATAGTGGATATGCTGGGAAAAATCCCGGAGGAGGGCGACACCTTCACCCATGAAAACCTGACAGTGACCGTACATAAGACTCAGCACCGGCGGGCACTGGAATGCATTATCAAGGTGAACCAACCGGAGCGAGACCTTCCATGTCCAGTCAGGGGATGACTGGTATTGACGGGAAAATCGGCAGGGTAACAGCATTTACTTTGAGCCCAGGGGCCGGCGGTGCGGGGCTTGAGGTTCCGTTCGCTTAAGGCTACGGCTTTGGACGGCTGGTAAGGCGGGAAAAAACGGCATTTTCATCTTTCATTGTGCATTCATGCGGTGTATAATTAAAGAAAGCGGTCGGAGGTGCAAGCATGGCAATAGAACAATACACCGAAAGCCTTACGTTGCGTGAAATGAAATGCGTATTGGGCGATAACGGATGGGGATATGTTTTTCCGCAAGGTGATGTTTCTGCCGTTGACAAAATTGAAAGGCTTTTGAAAAAAGCAGGGGGTAAGCCTATTCATTGCGCCCTTGATGATTTCACACAGGGCGGTAACGGAAAATCCAAACCCGAATACATTATTGCTATGAATGATGATGCAAATACGGTTATTGTTGTGGAGTGCAAAAACACGGTCAAAAAACACGCAAGCGCAGGTTTGAGCAACCCTCGCGATTTTTCCGTTGATGGGGCTCTTTACTATGCCAAATTTCTAAAAGAAGAATACAATGTTATTGCCGTGGCAGTTAGCGGCACGACACTTGCAAATATGAAAGTAGACACCTTCCATTGGCTTAAAGGGCAAGACACCTATCTGCCCTTGAAAAAAGCAACCGATATTATTTTAGAACCAAAAAACTACATCAAACTCATCAAGGGAGAGAAGTTACAAAAGGATTACTCTCTTGATGAAATTCGGGAAACGGCAATAGAAATGCACGACTGCTTGAGGGAAATCAAAGTAGTTGAAGCCCATAAGCCGATTTTCATTGCGGGCATTCTTATTGCTCTCTCTGACGATGATTTTTGTAAAACATATGCAAATTTGCCATCGTTCAAAACGGTTATGTCGAATATTCAAACTGCTATTGAGGGCGTGTTGAAAAACAGTGGAATTAAAAGTGATAGGGCTACTTACATAAAGCAGGTTTTCAAAACATTGCAAGACAACACAAAGTTTGCAAGCATACCGCTGATTCAAAAGAAATCAATTAACTGGTATATTGAACAGCTTGAATTGAAAATAAAACCAATGATGGACTATGCAGATAGTACGGTAGACGCGCTCGGCGTGTTTTATCATGAGTTCATAAAATACTCTGGTGGTGATGGTAGTGGATTGGGTATCGTTTTAACGCCCCAGCATCTTACCGAATTTATGTGTAGTTTGGCAGGCGTTAATAAAAATAGCCGTGTTGTTGATATATGCTGTGGCTCTGGCTCGTTCTTGGTAACAGCTATGAGTAAAATGTTCAAAGATTCCAACCCCGAAGAAGCTGAGAGAATACGAAAAGAACAATTATACGGCATTGAGTTTGACGATGGACTTTATACCCTTGCCATTGCCAACATGATAATTCGGCAAGATGGCAAATCAAACATCTATAAGGGCGACTGCTTTAATGCTGAAATTTCCGCAGAGATTAAAGCGAAAAATATCAATGTAGGCTTGATGAATCCACCGTATTCACAAACGGATAAATGCGAGTTAGAATTTGCGGAACAGTTGCTTGAAGTGCTCACGGTCGGCGGCAAGGGCGTTGTCGTCTTGCCAATGAGTTGCGCTATTGGCACAAAATTTAAGGATGTTCGAGAAAGGCTATTCAAAAAGCATACCTTGAACGCTGTCTTTTCTATGCCGGACGATATTTTTTATCCAACAGGCACAAACCCCTGCGTTATGGTATGGGAAGCGCATAAACCCCACGATAACAGCTTTGAAACATTCTTTGGTTATTGTAAAAATGACGGTTTTGTAAAGCGTAAAAAGTTAGGGAGAATTGATTATTACGGAACGTGGAAAGGCATTGAGGAGCAATGGCTCAAGCTGTATCGCAACAGAGATGTCTTTGACGGTCTTTCTGCAAGGCAGTCAGTCACACACAGCGATGAATGGCTCTGTGAGGCTTATATGGATACTGATTACAGCCGTTTATCGCAAGATGATTTTCAAAAAACAGTTAATGATTATTTGGCTTATCTCGTAAAGGCGGGTGAAGCTTATGAGAGTTAGAGATTTGTTTGAATTGCGACAAGGTAATGGTTTTGAGTTAATGCACATTGGCACAATCGAAAAGAGCGATGTTAATTTTGTATCACGGACATCACAAAATAACGGCGTGGTAGCACAAGTCGAAAAAATAGAGGGCACAGAACCGTTTAAGGCGGGAAGTATTACCGTTGCGTTGGGCGGTAGTGTCTTGTCTGCTTTTGTGCAGCTAAAGCCTTTTTATACTGCCTTTCATATCATGGTATTAGAGCCAAAGATTGAAATGACTCTTGCGGAAAAATTGTATTACTGTATGTGCATAAGGGTCAATGCTTATAGATACAGCTACGGCCGACAAGCAAATAAAACTCTTAAAGACATAATATTGCCAAGCACTATCCCGCAATGGGTGCATGACACAAGCACGAACCCGATAACTACGGCACAGGTGAATATGAAAACCCCCTCGCTTGATATTGATAAATGGGGCGAGTATTCTTTGGGTGAACTTTTCAGATTTCATAAAGGCAAACGCTTGACCAAAGAGGATATGGCAGAGGGTAGCGTAAATTTTATAGGGGCTATTAGCGAAAATAATGGTGTTCGCCAGCACATAGATGTTGAGCCGATGTTTCAACCGAACTGCATCACGGTGAATTACAATGGTAGTGTCGGAGAAGCATTCTATCAGCATGAGCCATTTTGTGCTTCTGATGATGTAAATGTACTTTGTGCCGATGGTTGGGAGTTGAACAAGCATATTGCTATGTTCATTATAACCACAATTAAGGCTAACCGATATAAATTCAGTTATGGACGAAAATGGACTTTGGAAAAAATGAAAGAAAGTGTTATTAAGTTGCCAAAGTCTACTGATGGCTGTCCAAATTGGGCATACATGGATGAATATATAAAGTCTTTGCCGTACAGCGACAGAATGTAGAATTTAGACTGCCGTATCGCTCCCCCGCCGCTTCGCAACCAGAATCACCATCATACAGACAAACAGCGCGATGTTTAACACAAAAGGAAGCCGCCTGTCCATGTCCGAAAGCCAGCCGGCCAAGAATCCAAACACACTTGAAACGGCCAAAATGGAAGCGTTAAAAAAGCTGCGAATCCGCGCGCGCTCCTTGGGGTCAATCACATTGGCGGCCAGGGTTTCCAGCCTCGGCATAAGCAAGGCGACGGCGCAGGCCTCCACAATGGTATAAACGGCAAGCCACGCAACACTTTCCGCCGGGGAAACCAGCAAAAGCCCGTTGGCCGCGATATAAGTAACAATTCCCACAAGCATTAAATGCCGGGGCTTAAAAACACCCAGCCGGCTTTGGACCAAAAATAAAAAGGCCAGCATTACCCCCGCCCGCAAAATAGGAAAATACGCCATAAAATGCTCCGGGACATTTAAATCCTGAGTGGCGTACAGGGCGAAAAAGGTTGATGTTATCATTATCGTAACAACCGCCAGCCCCTGAAGTGCCAACGCCCGCATCATTTTCCAGGATTTTATAATTTGCCCAAACACATCCTTATAGCCAAGCAAAAGCCGGCTGACGGATGTGTTTTTTGTTTCCCGCATCCGCTGGAGGCCCTGCGGTGTTTCAACTGAAAAAATGTACAGCAGAATAAACTTTGCCGTCATGGACACAAAAGCGATAAGGAACAATACACGCACAACAGGCACCACACTGTACCGTTCCACAAAGAGCCCCGCAATCGGCGCGAAAAATACCGTCAGTTGCCCGGAAATATAAATCCAGTTGAAAATCTTGGCCAGCTTATTGGCGTCTTCCGCGTTCTCGTCAATCCAAAGACATTCCCAAGAAACGGCGGTGATTTGAAATGTGCTGTTAATCAACGCCGCCGCCAGAAACCACCAAAAATTCTGCGAAAAAGCCCATATTAAGGCCGGAATACTCCAAGATATTGCATCCCCAATTAATGTTGTAAGCCGCCTCCCGAACTTATCCGTTATGACCCCGCCAAACAATGCAAAAAACATTTGAAGCATCCGGCCCAGCCCAAGCAAAAGCCCAATCTGAAAGTCCAAGACTCCCAAATGAAACATATACAGCGTAAAAAACGGCGCGTACAGGTTAAACGGAATGCCCCACAGGGGCTCTGTCAGCACAGTGGCCTTGGCGTTGCCCTTTAGATGCTTGAGAAAACGAAACATTTCGAGCATTGATTACTATCTCCCTACATTTTCTCGTAATACAAAGTCTTTGTCCTGTAAAAGGCAAACAAATAGTATATTTGAATCAAGAAGCTCACCAGTATACCAACAACTGCAAACGCAGTGATATATAATAATATTACAATATGGGTTAATACCGAAAATACAACCAGCAGCTTCCAAGCTAAATAAAGCCGGTCAGAATTTAGGTCTTGCTCCTGAGTAATTTCAATATCCTTTACGCCCATTATAATGTTATATGAAATAAACAATGAAAGAACTATTGTAATTATCCCAATAGCAAGCATAAGCAATCCCGTTGGCGTGTAAATGTACAGCAAATCTATTGCCGTTGCACCCCCAAGCAAATCCATCACATAAATGATTACAGAATAAACTATCATGCCCTTTACATATGGAATGACTTTAGAGAAACGACTGCTTAATTCCATAATTTCAGCCAAACCCTTAAGCATAAAATAATACCCTAAAAAACTAGGGATAATTCCGATTCTCATATAGCCGATATCCAGATTAAAATTGATAAAAACCAGTATCATACCGATGAAAATTTTTGAAATCACAACCACCTCCTAATGGGGTTCAGGTTTAAAGCAGATGCCTCTCGATTACTTCTTTTACTGCGTCTTCTTGGCAGCTTTTATCCAGAACAATATCGGCGGCGGCCTTGGCAGCCGGAACCGCATTGGCCACTGCGATGCCAAGCCCTGCTTTTTTCAGCATGGGGATATCATTGCATTCGTCGCCCATGGCAATAACCTCTTCCAAGGGGATACCCAAATGCCCGGCCAAAAATGCCATACCGCTGCCTTTGTTTACATCCGGCGGCAAAAATTCCAAAAGCACATCCGAGCAGAAAACCGCGCCATATTCACGTGGCATCTGCGCGTCAACCAGCCTTAGCGCGCTGTTCTCCCCAAAAGCCACAACTTTAGAAAATCCGATTTTTATGTCGGAAAAATCCCTTACATATTGCAGCTCCACCCGCCTATCCTCGCTGAATTGCTCCTCACTTCTAAAAGCCTCTTCGGTGTACAAGTCGCCGTTGCCCCCATATACATATATTCTAACCCCGGGAACGGCAATACTCTTTAATTCCCGGATAACTTTATGGGCGGCCGCATCCTCCATGGTTTGCCGAAAAAGAATCTCATGCCCGTTTTCGGTATAGGCGTAAACCACCGCGCCATTAAACGCCACGCCATAATTCCCCGGCGTGTTAAAGCCCAGCAGCTTTTCGTAATAAGCCAGCGATTTCCAAGAACGCCCGCTACACAGCACTATTAACCTCCCCGCGGCCTTTGCGGCGTTAATCGCCAAAACATTAGCTTCAGAAACTGCTTTCCCCCCTGAATACAAAGTGCCATCAAAATCAGTAAATAAAGCACGGTATCCCATTATGTACCCAACTCCGTCGAAAATAAATTTCTTCTATTCTACTACGATTCTTTAACGGTGACAAATTCGTTGAATGAACCTTCCATGCCGCCCTTGCATAACATATAACCAAAGGGGGGATAAGATGAAAGTGTGTGATTGCTTCAACGCAATTCCTTTTCCCACAGATTGTTTTAACCCCTTGCCGAAAGAGGAGTTTCTTTCGAGAAATCCATGTGTGCCGTGGCCCGGGCCAAGAGGGCCACAAGGTCCATCCGGTCCTCCCGGACCAAAAGGAGACCCCGGAATTGGCTTGAAGCTCGTAGCGGAAAACGAGTATACGGCATTATCGGATGACGAAAAGCTCAATCCCGATGTTTTGTGGGTAGTTTATCCAAACGGCTTTTTATAAAAAGACGTAATAAATGAGGAGTGATTTTTATGGCAAGTGCAGTATCGTATGAGTATCTAAAGGCTATTAAGGGTGCGCCAAACGGCATACCGGGGCTTGACGAAAACGGTCAGATACCGACCACTCAACTTCCAATTTCCTCTCTATTGTTTTTAGGGCAGTATGCAACCGAGGCTGAATTGGTGGAAGTCTATGCATCGGCAGAACTGGCAAATTACGCCTTTGTGGATGAAACGACCAGCTTTTGGTATTGGAACGCCGGACTAACAACACCGGCATGGGTTAATCAAGAAATTACGGATGAGGATTACGAACAACTCAGCGATATAGAAAAAAGCATGGTTCCTTACCTTATTGTTCCAACGCCTGAGACACCCCCGGACCCGGAGCCTTAAAAGAAACAAACAACTAGTTCTACCTATAAAATTCTATGAATATAAATTACGAACTAGGGCCTGTTGCCACTAACCGAAAATGACCAGATTTTGAGGCGATTTTTCGCCAATTGAGAAGGATTTGACGACACGCACCCGAAGGTGCGCTAGGAAAACCCGACGAAAAGTGGCGGTAAAGCGACCAAAAGATGGGCATTTGAGGTAGTGGCAACAGGCCCTACATATTATTTTCAATTAAATAAATAAGGAGATGAATATATGGCGGCAGTAAGTTATGAGTATCTGCAAAAACTGCTACAGGAAAAATTGTCGGGATTAGTAAAAAGCGCGAATGGAATGTCGCCGGATGTGAGTGGAAATATAACCCTTGTCGCCGAGGATATCCCTTACAATAACGAATTGTCTCGAACCTCACCGGAAATGCTGGAGCTGGAAGCAATCAATGTACAAAGAGCAATTGATGAGCTTGACAGACTCTTGAAATACAATGCCATCTATGTATTTGATGCAACGGTGCAGTCTGCCCCTCCGAATTTGCCAAGGGGATACAATTGGCATGTTGAAATTGCAGAGCCGCTGAACGCACCGCATCAATACAGCAGGTATTTTTTCCTGACGGCTGAAGATGCGGCACTAGACCAAACGGGAAATCCGAATATCAATGCGGCGGTTGCCCGCTGGTTTATAAATGGCTTTCACATTGGATTTGAATATCTTGCCAACGGGGAGGTTCATACAACAATTGACATTACGTCTCCCGTTGACGGCAGTGTAATTTTGCCAATATTCAGGCCTATTCCCATTGGTACGACATGGTTCTTTGGGAAAAACCAAGCCGACCCTTTCCCTGAAACAGACACGGTAAGGTCAATCATAGACATAAACGTGCAGGGCTTGAATGTAATGCTTGGCAACACCTTTGACCTTCAAACGGTAAATAAGCAAATAGTTCAAGCAATTAATGAAATAAACAACAAAGTAGCCAGCGTGGAAGTTTACAAGGCACAGGATGTAACGGAAGCCCTGCAATATTCACAAGAACACCCAAATGTGTTCGTTTTTGTCGCAAAGGAGTAAAACATGGCCCAAATTTATTTAACAAATATAGTACAAAACGGCTCATTTGAGAATAATGTCAGTGGATGGAACGGGTTTTCCACCAACAAACAAGGAACACAAAGCACCCTTGCGCCCATGCAGGTAGCAAATAATACGCCCGCTCCGGAGCATGGCGAAACAGGCTCTTGGTGCGCACAAATTGGCGTAAAAACCCAGGGCCTTGTTTATATGAACCCAAACAACCCCATACCCACCACAGTTGGACATAAATATTATGTTCGGGGGCAGGTAAGCTTGCGTGGAAGCACAGTGGCAGGAATGACAACAGGATGTACCGTGGTAAACGGAACTACTGTCCCGGTACGGGATGTGGTATTACCTCCGCCGTTATTCGATGGTTTGCAAACGCCAAATGTTACAGGCTGGAACTTGATAGACACCATATGGACGGCGGATGTATCGCCGTTAAACATGCGCTTTATTTGGCAACAAACAGGAAATCAAGGCAACAATGAAACTTATGGCAGAGTTGACAATATCGTAATGGTTGACCTTACAGAGCATTTTGGAGAGGGCAACGAACCACCGTTATTTGCTATTCGGCAAGGAGTGTTGAACACGCCGCCCCATGGTTGGTGGGAAGGCACAGCGGCTATTACAATGCCTGTACCGCCTGCCATCACAACAGATACTCTGCCTGCAGCAATTAAAGGCAGAGTATTTTTGATGCAAATAGAAATTGAGGAAGATACCGGGACCGCGCCTTTTGTATTCAATATATCAGGGCTGCCCATTGACAGCGGCTTATTTATAAACAATAACGGTCAGCTATCCGGTGTATGCAATCTTGATGAAGGTCAATACACTGTTGAAGTAACGCTTACGGACAGCATCGGTTATCGCGCAAAAAAAGCATTCATTTTGAATGCAGGTGAACCGCCGATAATCCATGACGAATACATACCCGGGGCAACTCTAAATCGCCCATATTCTTTTACACCTACTGTAACAGGCTCTGACGGTCATCTGGCAGTGTCGCTTGCTGTAACTGATGGGTCGCTCCCCGCCGGATTGTCAATTATTGGCACTACGATTTCCGGCACACCAATCATTGACAATCAAAGCTGCCAAGTTACCATAACAGCCTTTAATGATTATGAACCGGGGGGAGTATCACGAACGTACACACTAAACGTATCCTTTGCTGCGCGGATTAACAGTTTACCGTTATTGCCTGACGGAATTGTAGGCGTGCCGTATTCATTTGCGATGAGTGGTTATGGTGAAACTCCAATGACATGGGAACACGTGGGTGGCAGTTTACCCCCCGGATTAAGCATGGACATAAACGGAATTTTGTCCGGCACACCAACCGTGGCGGGGATATATTCGTTCTCTGCGCAAGTGGAAAACGAATACGGCTCTGAAATTAGGCTGTATACTTTAACCGTGTATCAGATACCGGTTATAACCACAACGGTATTGGGATATGCTCGTCTCGGCAGAAGCTACTCCGGGCAATTAACCGCACTTGGCTCGATACCCATGACTTGGTTCATTACCGACGGGAGCTTGCCCACAGGATTATCACTGAATCAAAGCACAGGAATAATTTCCGGCATACCCGTTGTGGGCGGGAACTTTACCTTTACAGTTGCCGCTACCAATACCGCCGGTGTTTCCGCGCCTGCCACCTTTACCATTGAAGCCGGGCAATCCCTCGCAATTATAACCACTTCGCCTTTGCCCAATGGAATTGCGGGAACTGCATATACACCCTTAACTTTCCAAGCAGACGGGCTGGACGATTCGTTTATCTACGCATGGTCATGGACGGCGCAAGCAGGGTCATCTTTCCCGCCGGGTCTAATTCTAAACGGTACTACCGGAGTGCTAAGCGGAACACCAACAGCCATAGGCACCTATAATGTAAATGTCACCGTCTCAGGCGGGGGAAGCACCACTACAGCACCGTTTACAATCACAGTGGGCGCACCGCCTGTGATTACATCACCGGCAAATTTAGGCGGCGGAGTCGCAAGACCCTTCAGTACCGTCTTACAAGCAAGCGGAACACAACCCATATCATGGGCCATGGCGTCAGCACCAACACCAACCGCCGACATCCGGTTAAGCTCTGCCGGGGTAGTATCTTGGCTTAACCCTGTCTTGGGGACATATGTATTTACAGTAGTTGCCACAAATGTTTTTGGCGATTCTATTCCTGTGCAGTTTACGATAACCATTACCACGCCGTCAATTATTGATGTGGATTTGGCCGGTGGTATTGTGGGTGTGCCTTATTCGCACACGCTTACCGCTGAAGGTGCTACACCATTCACATGGTCACAAACATTCGGCAACTTGCCGCCGGGGATGTTTTTCGACCCGGCAACAGCCACCTTGTCAGGTACGCCCACCATAAGCGGGATTTACGAATTTTCTGTAAGGGTAGATAATATCGGCGGACACGCAGAAGAATTATTCTCCATTACGATTGTAGCAAGGCCCTGTATCACAACCACCATGCTCAACAGCGGCAACGAAAGCGAGTATTATTCGCAGGCTTTGTTGGCAACAGGTACTGCACCCATTAGCTGGAGTGTTCTTGCGCCTGTGGACGATGAAACGGAATTGCCGCCGGGTGTATCACTTACGGGTGCTGTCATATCTGGTATGCCATCAACACAAGGATTCTACAAATTTACGGTAATGGCAGCAAACATAACCGGCCCCGATTATGCCGACACACGGCAATTCACAATTTCAATCGGGGCAAGCGGCTCTCCAATTATAACCACAGGTTCGGCCTTATTCGCAACAAGGGGTACGCCTTATTCGCTAACATTGGAAGCAACAGGCGACCAACCCATAACGTGGTCTTTGAACAGCGCACTTCCCGACGGGCTATCCTTAAACGATAATATATTATCCGGAACGCCGGCAACTGCCGGAATGTATGATTTTACAATCAGCGCAGGGAATGCTAATGGCAACGATGCAAGAACCTTTACGATAACGATTGCAGACCCGCCTGCTATTACTACGAATTCACTATCCGGCGGAACAACAGGCACTGCATATCAGGAAACATTATCCGCTACAGGCGACACTCCCATTTCATGGCAAATAATGCCTGTTGGCGACGGTGAATCCGGATTGCCGCCAGGATTATCGCTCAATATCATCACCGGAGAAATATACGGCTCACCTACCACAGCCGGGATTTTTACATTCAGCGTAAGAGCCACTAACGGAGCCGGCTACGATACCGCCACACTGTCCATAGAAACTGTGCTTGCGGGCGGCACATTTATAAATGGCGAAGAAATCGGAAATCTTTTCATCGCGGGGGAGGAAGTTTTCCGAGCCTTTGTTGGTGGTGTTAGAATATTTTGAATATAGCAAAAAACCCCGCAATCATTAGGCAATAAAACGGCTCGCATTGATTTTATTTTTATTTTATCCCACCAAGCGCGCCCAAAAGCATGTTAAGTAAATTGTTGCTGAATACGGCGGAGACTTTTTTTCTTAGGTCTTTGTTGTGGCTTACGGTGCGATGGAATAGGTACATCTTAATAAGCATTTCCCGCACACGCTGTTTTTCGGCTTCAAGGGGGTTGGCTTCGAGTACGATATCTTCCGTTGTCACGGGGAATTTCCTGTAATTAATACGCTTCTTGCGGTAAAGCACCCAGCGTATTACATCCGGACAGGACAGGGACAGCCAGTATTCCATTTGTCCGCCCCAGCTATGCCATATCCGTGGATAAGTTGTGCATAATCTGCCTGTCCGGATTCTGCTCTTTCGTGGAGCATCTTACATAACCAGCCAACCTAACATTCATTAAACTGCCTCCTTTGTTTTTTTTATAGTTTACAATTTTTCACAGAAAAATGTAGTAACAAATAGGAATCGTTTACTTCGCACTAAAAGTGCCACGCATTAGGAAAGGGACTGTCTCGCCAACGGCACCGGACACGGAGATACGTCGGGCTCGGAAACACCGTGAAATGCGGAGAATTTGCAAGCAGTGCGGAACATGGCGACAAGTAGAAAGGCGAGAATTCGCGCAGATGTATTAATCTGCAAGCGAATTCCCGCCTTTCTTTGTCTCCTTAGACGACCTTTTTAGTAGTTTCTTGGCGATATCATAAAGAATGATTTCGGATGGAAGCACACCGGGCATACCTCCGGCGCGGCCTCATTGGTGTGACGGTGGCCGCAGTTGGCGCATTCCCATTCGACAGGGCCGTCTTTGCGGAACACTTTGCCGTCATCAATGTTCCTTATCAGGGCTTTGTAGCGTTCTTCGTGCTCCTTCTCGATTGCGGCTACCATTTCGAAACGGGTGGCTATGTCCGCAAAGCCTTCTTCGCGCGCTTCCTTTGCGAATTTTGCGTACATGTCTGTCCATTCGAAATGCTCGCCTTCTGCTGCGTCCTTTAGGTTTGTTGCCGTGTCGGGAATTTCCCCGCCATGCAACAGCTTGTACCACAGCTTTGCATGTTCCTTTTCATTGTCGGCCGTTTCGATGAAAATTTTGGCGATTTGCTCGTAGCCGTCCTTTTTCGCCTGGCCCGCGAAGTAGGTGTACTTGTTTCGCGCTTGCGATTCCCCCGCGAATGCCGCCATCAGATTGGCCTCGGTTCTTGAGCCCTTTAAATTTGGCATGGTGTATCACCCTTTCTGATTCTTACTTTAACACAGCTTGCAGATATTGACAAAGTCTTATTTCAAATGAGACAAAATCTAAGAAAAGTGTTACAATATAGCAAACTGCTTTACTTTCCGGGGGTGAACATGCCAAATCATATTCACACGATTCCCGTGCTGGACGCCCTGCGGGAGCCAGGGCATTGCGCATTTTGCGTAATGTTTAATAAACTGGAGCGGGACGCGGTAAATTTTATTATGGGGCCGGCATACATGGAGGACAACGTGCGTATGGAAACCAACCGCACGGGCTTTTGCAAAAGGCATATGGAGGCCATGTACGGAAATCAGAACCGGCTGGGCTTGGCGTTGCTGTTGCATACGTATACGCAGCAGTTAAATAAGGACGCGAAGGGGATAATCGCAAGCCACAAGCCCGCGCCATTGTTTGGCAAGGACACGAATTCGGTGATTTCGCGGCTGAAGGGACATTTGGAAAAAACCCACGGGACATGTTATGTCTGCCGAAAAATCGAGAGTACATTCGAGCGGTATATCGACACGTTTTTTCATATATGGGGCAAGGGCGGAGAGGACGGCAAGCTGGTATCCTCTCAAAAGGGATATTGCCTGCCGCATTTTATACGGCTTCTAGCCGCTGCGGAGGGCTTGGGGCGCGGAAAGCGCGAAAAATTTTTGGATGAGATTTTGCCTGCGTGGAAAAATATCATGGAGGAGCTGGAAAACGATTTGGACTGGTTTGTACAGAAATTTGATTTCCGCAATGCCGACGCTCCTTGGAAAAACTCAAAAGAGGCCTTAACCCGCGCCATTTCACTGCTGGGAAGTGACACATAACATGAAGAATTTTTTCAAAACCGAATGGGCCAAGCTTAGGCAGATGAGCTTTGCCGAGAAGCGATGGTATATCTGGCAGTATTATAAGCTGCATTTTTTTGGGTTTGGGCTGGCGGCGTTTTTGGTGGGCAGCGTTGTGTATAATATTTTCATTAATCCGCCGCCGGATGATTTTTTGTATATTGCGTGGATAGGGATTCCCGCCATGCCCGCGACCCTTGAAGGCATGTCAGAAAAATTGAGCGTCATCGTTGACGACCCGGAGAGCCAGCGTGTAATTATTACAAATTATTCGATTACGGCGGACCCGGGATTTAACATGGCTATGCAAACCCGGCTTATGGCTCTTCTTCAAACTGCGTCGATAGATGTTTTCGTAACGACCGGAGGGGGTTTAGACGAATTGGCGGAGCAAGGGCTTTTGCATCCCACGCCGCCCGTTTCCCTTGCCGGCTCGCCGTTTTTGGAGTATTTTGGAAAGGACTCCAGCGACGTGTATATGGCAATAGCCGGCAATACTCGCCGCTTAGACACGATTATAAAAGCCTTGGAGGTGTTTTTGTATGGGGCATAGGCGCGGAAGCGCGTTTATGTTGTTTTTGCTGTTCTTCCGTGTAATTTTTATTTTGACATTTGGGCTGGTGGTTATCCCCGCGATAAGCCCCGGAGTTGCCCGGACTGTTTTTGGCTCGCCGTGGTTTATTATTTTTCAGCAAGTAATGGTCTTTATTTTGCCCCTGGGTATTTGGCTTTTTTTAACGAAGGAAAAATTGACAGAATACGTGCCCAATATGAAATTGGGCAAAATCAATATTATTTTCATTTTCTTCCTAAGCATTTTTCTGCAACCCATCATGATGCTCCTTTCCGGGATTTCCGGTTTATTTTTTCCCAATCAGGTAGGCGCGATGGTTGGAGGCATGGCGGCTCAGCCCCTTTGGCTGATGCTTCTGGCCCTTGCCGTAACCCCTGCCATTTGCGAGGAGATAGTTTTTAGGGGATATATACAATCTGCGTACCGCAATCTCCCGTTTACTGTGTCCGCGCTGCTCAACGGCTTGTTTTTCGCCATGATTCACCTAAGCCTCCAGCAATTTCTTTACGCCTTTGCCATGGGCGTAATTTTTGCGTACATGGTGCATTATTCCCGCAGTATCCGCGCCGGGATTCTTATGCATTTTATCATGAACGCCTCCCAGATATCCCTGGCTAGGCTGGTGCGTATAAGCGTGCCCGAATCGCTGGCCGCTCCGCCCCAGAGAATTTCCTTCGCAGAGCAGCTTCATGCCCTCATGGGAATGGGAGTTATAGCACTGGTGGCTGCCCCATGCGTTGTGATTCTTTTTAGGAGCTTCCTGTCTCACAACCGCCAACGGAATATCGAATACGATATGCAAAAGGAAATTTGGCAAGAGCCCATCGAATCCTCCGCCGAGGCCGAAGCCTCCAATCCAACCCGCTTCCGCTACATCGACCCGTTTATCCCCGCAGTCGTAGCGTTGTATGTATTTATCATGCTGGTTTTTTAGGAAGCCGAGACATCTCCTAATGGAAGAAGCCCGACTTCAGGGGGGGTGAAGCCGGGCTTTTTGAGGGGGGATATTTAGTTGTTCCTTAAACTGATAGGTTTAAGGTCACAGGTATAATATTTACCATTTTACCAAAGATTATACTCGTGGTCTGGAAAATTTTATTTTTTTTTACTTGTTGCATAAAAATACATATGCCGGCGGAATATTTCGCAGCTCGCGGGTGACGGAGATGTGAGGGAAAAACTGACCGATGAAGTCTTTTTTCAGCAAGGTATATTGAAATGTGATGAATGCGCCGGTTGGCTTAAGAAGCTCCGCCGCGTTTTTTAATATATTAAACGAAGCTTCCTGGGGCAGACTCGCGAAGGGCAGTCCGGAAACAATGTAGTCCGGGGCGTCTTGTATATAGTTGGCGATATTTTCGGCGGAGTCGTTTACGATTTGGATGTTTGGAAAGTTTTTGTATTTTTCGCGCAGCAGGCTGTAGAACGAGGTATCCTTTTCAATCAGCAGAAGCCTTGTGCCGGGCTTGCGCCTGCTTAAAAGCATTTCCGTAAACACGCCAGTACCCGGGCCGTATTCCGCAATAAAATCCGCATTGTCAAAATCAATGCCCTCGCCCATTTTCCGCGCAAGATATTTGGAGCTGGGCAGAACCGCGCCTACAGTTCGCGGCTTAAAAATGTAGCGCAGTAGAAACGTCAAGCTATTCATAACCTCAGCTGTACTCTACGATATTAGCCCAACGCAACAGGAATTCCTGTTCCTCCGGCTTTCTCTTTACGCTTTGGGACGCAGCAACAATGGCCATCCATTTTTCTACATACTGCCTTGCGGTGTCGCTTTTTTTGCAGTATTTTTTCAAGTAAATTTCGGCCCAATCTTCTTTTTTTGCCAGCATGTAACGCAAATAGGTTCGGGCGGCATCTGCGGACCCATTACCCTGGGTGGCGTGTGACCAATCGATTACATAGGCTTCGTCCTCCGAGGTGATGATTACATTACCCGTGGTATAGTCGCCGTGACACAGCTTATCGTTCTTGGGCAGGCCGTCGAGCCTACTGTGAAGCTCGTACTTGGCGGTTGCGTCAAAGCTGGTTTCGCGTATTTTGCTGTGCATTTTATCTGTATGGTGACGCAAACTTTCGGCTTTGTAGCCATGCATTTTTATTTGCAAATCTACAAATCGCTCCATATAGGAGTCGATATTTGCCGGGTCGTCCAGCATTATGGAGTCCAAAGTCCTGCCCTCAATATAGTCCATGACTATGGCCCATCTTCCCTCAAGCTTGACTACTTCGTGAAAGCGCGGCACCTTAAAGCCGGTTTCATATACGATGGCGTGATTCAAAGCCTCGTTCAAAACATTGGCGGCGGTGTATTTCTCGTCCATAAGCTTTATGACGTAGTCTCCATCGCGGTAAATTGTCTTATTCGGCCGCTCTGCAATAACTTGGGAAAGCCTCATGTTCACTTCTCCTCTCCATAATAGACGTTCAGGTACATCTGCTTCATTTCTGCAATCATTGGATATCTTGGATTCGCGCCGGTGCATTGGTCGTCAAAGGCCTGCTCGCACATGTCGTCCAAACGGCTTAAAAATTCCTTCTCGTCTACATCATAGGCTTTGACCGAAGGTTTGATATCCAGAGTCGTGCAAAGTTTCTTTATTTCATTAATAAGTGCCGTTACTTTTTCTTCATCGGTGTTGCCGCCCAATTTCAATTCATTCGCAATTTCGGCATAACGCGCTATAGCCTTGGGATGGTCGTATTGGGAGAAAGTTCCCATGCGATAAGGGGCGTCCGTGGCGTTAAAGCGAATAACTTCGGGAATCATCAATGCATTTGCCACGCCATGGGGCAAGTGGAAGAAGCTTCCCAGCTTATGGGCCATTGAGTGACAGATTCCCAAAAATCCGTTTGCGAAAGCAATACCTGCCATTGTGGCGGCATTTGCAACTTTTTCGCGGGCCTTTGGGTCGTTGGCTCCAAGGTCATAGACCCGTGGCAAATATTCGAACAGAATCTTTAACGCGCCGATGGCCATTGCATCGGTGTAATCGCTGGCCACGACGGAGGCATATGCTTCGATGGCATGGGTAACGGCGTCAATGCCTGATGCCGCAGTAAGACTCTTAGGCGCGTTGTCCATGAAATCTGGGTCGATTATGGCCATGTTTGGCAACAGCTCGTAGTCGGCTATTGGATATTTTATGCCGGTTTTTTCGTCCGTAATAACAGCAAAAGGTGTCACTTCCGAACCTGTGCCCGCCGTTGTGGGAATGGCGATGAAATACGCCTTTTCGCCCATTTTCGGGAAGGTATATACACGCTTGCGAATGTCCATAAAACGCATGGCCATATTTTCAAAGTCAATATCCGGGTGCTCGTACAGCATCCAAATGATTTTTGCGGCATCCATGGGAGAGCCGCCACCTAAGGTGATTATAACATCGGGCTTAAATATCGAACACTGCTTCGCGCCCTCATAAACGCTCTTTAATGTGGGGTCTGGCTCTACATCAAAGAATGTGGCATGTTCGATGCCCATTTCGTTTAATTTATCCGTAAGTGGCTTAATATAGCCGTTTTCATACAGGAAATGGTCGGTTACTATGAAAGCTCTTTTCTTGCCAAGAACATTCTGCAATTCATCCAAGGCTACCGTCAGGCTGCCTCTTTTGAAATAGATTTTTTCCGGCGCACGGAACCACAGCATATTTTCTCTCCTTTCGGCGACGACCTTGTAGTTTAACAAATGTGACACGCCGACATTCTCACTGACGATATTGCCGCCCCATGAGCCACAGCCCAAGGTAAGAGACGGTAACAGCTTGAAATTGTAAAGGTCGCCAATACCGCCATGGGACGACGGTGTATTGACCACGATGCGGCAGGCTTTCATCCGGTCGGTGAAAAGCTCCAGCCGGTCTTTTGCTTTTAAGGTGTCCAGGAAAATGGAGGCCGTATGCCCCATGCCGCCGTCAAAAATCAGACGCTCGGCTTTTGCCAGCGCGTCATCGAAGCTGGAATAGCGATACATCGCCAGCACCGGCGACAGCTTTTCGTGAGCAAATTCCTCGGATGGCTCTACGCTTTCGACTTCGCCAATAAGAATTTTTGTGGATTCGGGCACAGTGATTCCTGCCAGGTCGGCAATGGTTTTGGCTGATTGCCCTACGATTTTTGCATTAAGCGCACCGTTTATAATAATGGTTTTGCGTACTTTTTCAATTTCGGTTTCATTAAGCATATAACAACCGCGCTTTATAAATTCGCGCTTTACAGCGTCGTATAAGGAATCATGCACAATCACGGACTGCTCTGATGCGCAAATTACGCCGTTGTCAAAGGCTTTAGAAAGGATGACAGAGCTTACGGTAAGCAGAACATCCGCCGTTTCATCAATGATGGCTGGCACATTACCCGCGCCCACGCCAATGGCGGGCTTTCCACTGGAATACGCCGCCCGTACCATACCCTGACCACCCGTGGCCAAGATACAGTCCGCATCACCCATAACCTTGTGGGATAAATCCAAGCTTGGGATATTAATCCACCCGATTATATCCTCCGGTGCGCCAGCGGCTACGGCCGCTTCCAAGACAACTTTGGCTGCTTCAATAGAGCAGTCCTTAGCGCGGGGGTGAGGACTAATGATAATACCGTTGCGGGTTTTTAACGCCAGCAAAGTTTTAAAAATTACCGTAGACGTTGGGTTGGTCGTGGGAATTACCGCCGCCAGCACGCCCACAGGCTCGGCATATTTTCTATACCCTGCGGCTTTGTCTTCTTCAATAAGGCCGCAAGTTTTTACGTTCTTATACACATTATAAATATTTTCCGCCGCATAAAGGTTCTTGATAACCTTGTCTTCAACAATTCCCATACCTGTTTCTTCCACAGCCATTTTAGCCAATGGTATCCGGGCCTTGCCGGCAGCAAGTGCTGCGGCTGTAAAAATCTCGTCTACTTGCTTTTGCGTAAAAGCTGCGAACTTTTCCTGTGCCTTTCGCACACGGGAAAACGCTCTTTCCAATGCTTCAACGTTGTCAATAATTTCATACTGTTTAATCATCAAACTCCTCCTTTTTTATCATACAATGCTATCAAAAGCATGAGTTTCACTATAGAATATCATTCCGCGCCCGTTTCGTCAAAGGCTGCTACCCTGACAATCAAATCGCTTGTATGTTTTATTCGGATTCCACCACTCAACGGTGTCGCCTTGCGATTTATGCCATGCCATGAGTTTCATTAAGACAAAGTTTAGGAAATTTCGGCTTGCCGAGCTTAGAATTTATATTCATTTCCGCATCATGTAGCCCGACAGATAGCGCAGTTGTCGAATCAGCATTAGGTGCAGGGGGCACAACCACCCCGCACTCATCAAAAACCCGCTTCGCGGCATTCTGATGCCATTGGTGCTGAAGTTCAATTCCGATAAAGTGCCGACCAAGATTAGCTGCTGCTACGAGTGTACTTCCGCTACCGCAACAAGGGTCGAATACAATGTCACCTTCATTGGTGCTATCCTTAATTAAGGCTTCCATATATTCAATGGTGATATAAGCTAAAGTTATTATCCATATAACAAATTAATCCTTGACTAAAAAATTGATTAATTCTAAGATTTAGTCAATTCTACCAAAAAGATGTATGGAAAGGAGTCTGATTTTGTGGGTAAAGTAATTTCTTTAGAGAAAGCCATTTCATTCATAAAAGATGGCGGCTCTGTGATGATTGGTGGCTTTGGTGCAGTTGGCACCCCGCAGCGTATAGTGGATGCTCTGCTTGCAGCAGGCACAAAGGATTTAACCATTATTTCCAATGATACGGGATGGGAAGATAGAGGTCTTGGCATTTTAGTAACCGCAAAGCGTGTTAAAAAGCTTATAGTCTCCCACATTGGCACAAATAAGCAATCAGGAATTCAGTTGAACGCCGGGGAGTTGGAAGTGGAACTGGTTCCCCAAGGAACATTGGCGGAGCGTATACGTTCATCCGCTTTCGGCCTTGGCGGAATATTGACCCCAACGGGCATGGACACCGCCGTTGAAGAGGGCAAGCAAAAAATCAACGTAGACGGCAAGGACTATTTATTGGAAAAAGCCCTTCGTGCCGATGTCGCCATACTTTTTGCCGCAAAAGCGGACACATTCGGAAATATGACATACAAGGGTGCTGCGGTAAACTTTAACCATATAATGGCAGGTGCTGCAGCCGTTACAATCGTGGAAACCGATGAGCTTGTAAATATTGGTGAAATTGACCCGAATCAAGTAATAACTCCGGGCGTTTTTGTAGACTATGTTGTGGGAGGCAAATAATGGATAAATCAGCCGTACAAAATGATATTGCCAAGCGCGTAGCACTGGAGTTTGAGGATGGGCAAGTCATCAACTTGGGCATTGGCTTACCTACAAAGGTTGCCGACTATGTTCCCGAAAATATTAATGTAATATTTCATGCAGAAAATGGATTTATAGGAATGGGACCCGCACCTGCCGAGGGCGAAGTCAACCCTACAATCATAAATGCAGGCGGACAAGCCTCAACCATTCTGCCCGGCGGCGCGTTTTTTGACAGCGCAGTATCCTTCGGGATTGTGCGCGGCGGTCACTTGGATATAACCGTGCTTGGTGCATTGCAAGTAGACGAAGCCGGTGATATTGCCAACTACATGATACCAGGCAAGCTTGTTCCCGGCATGGGCGGGGCTATGGACTTACTTGTAGGCGCGAAAAAAGTAATTGTTGCTATGGAACACACCGCAAAGGGTAATCACAAAATCTTGGCAAAATGCAATTTGCCGCTGACAGCCAAAGGCGTAGTTGACCTAATCATTACAGAAATGGCTGTAATAAAAGTTGTAAAAGAAGGTTTGCTTCTAAGCGAAATCCGTAACGGGTACTCCGTTGAAGAAGTAGTTGCGGCAACCGGCGCGAAATTAATCATCAGCGATAACCTAAAATAGAACAGGCGGTATAATTGCATGAAGTTACGAAATAAAGTAACGATAGTAACAGGCGGTTCTCAGGGTATTGGTTTAAGTATCGCCGAACTTTTTGCCGCCGAAGGTGCGAAGGTAATAGTCGCAGACATAGGCGACGCCCCAAAAACAAACGCCGTCATTGATTTTCACGCGCTTAATGTCACAGACAGACCTGCGTGCAAGCAATTTTTTGACGCAGTTGTAGACAAGTACGGAAAAATAGATGTTCTGGTAAACAACGCCGGGATAACCCGCGACGCAATGACACGCAAAATGACGGACGAGCAGTGGGACATGGTAATCGACGTCAACCTAAACGGTTTATTTAACCTTACCAGATATATAGGTCCGCACATGCAGGAAAACAAAATCGGCAGTATTATTAACATCTCATCCATAGTAGGTGAAGGCGGTAATATTGGGCAATCCAATTATTCTGCCACAAAAGCGGCTCTAATCGGGCTTACCAAAACATGGGCAAAAGAATTTGCCCTAAAGGGTGCGCAAGTGCGCGTAAACGCAATAGCTCCCGGGTTTATTCTTACAGATATGGTAAAAACAATCCCGCAGGAAGTCCAGGATAAATTAGCCGCTTCCGTTGTTCTCGGCAAAATGGGACTTCCCGAAGACATAGCAAAGGCTTCATTGTTTTTAGCCAGTGATGATTCTGCATACATCACAGGTCACACGTTAAGTGTAAACGGCGGTTTAAGAATGTAAGTGTGAAAGTTTGCGAAGCAAATTTTTGCACCAACCGATTTGTGTCGCCGCCGTCAGGCGGCATGGATTTAAATATTTAAAATTAACCATTTGTGCCGAAGGCATGTTTAAAAATTATAGGAGAGTGTTAACACATGAGACTTGGACAAAAAAGAATGATTTCCTGTGCAATTACAGGCGGAATCCACAGCCCCACAATGAGTCCGCATTTGCCCGTAAACTCAAAGGATATTGCACAACAGGCACTTGATGCGGCAAAAGCCGGTGCGGCAGTTGTACACATTCACGCAAGATGCAACGAAACAGGTAAACCCTCTGCACGCCTTGAAGATTTCGGCGACATCATCGGTATGATTCGCGAAAAAAATGACGACGTAATCATTTGTATCACAACAGGCGGCGGTCTTGGCATGACAATGGAAGAACGCACCCAAGCCGTACCCAAATTCAAACCTACCCTTGCATCCCTTAACGTAGGTTCTATCAACTGGGGATTGTTTCCCCTTGCAGAGCGTTACAAAGAGTGGAAACATGATTGGGAAAAACCATTCTATGAAGCTACACGCCAGTCAATCTTTACAAATACCTTTGTTGACATTGAAAAAACCCTCCAACTCTTCCGCGAAACTAATACCATCCCCGAATTTGAGTGCTACGATGTAGGTCATATCTACAACTTGAAATTCCTCAAAGATACAGGTCATATAACAGGCAAAGTGTACATGCAGTTTGTTCTCGGAATAAACGGCGCACTTGGTTCAACCCCCTATGACCTGATGATGATGAAAGAAACAGCCGACCGATTGTTCGGTATGGATGAATATATTTGGTCTGCATTCGGCGCAGGACGTGCAGAATTCCCAATTTGTACACAATCTCTATTCTTGGGCGGAAACGTACGCGTTGGTTTGGAAGATAATCTGTATGTTTCCAAAGGCGTTCTTGCCCCAAGCAATGCAGCACTTGTTGAAAAAATGGTACGCATAATGGGCGAATTCAACTACGAACCTATGACCCCAACCGAAGCAAGACAAATGTTTGGAGTCTCATAAGGAAATTTCCCACAACGCGGAAGGAGCAAATTTATTATGGAACGTGTAGCAATCTTAGGCGCAGGTTCACTTGGCACAATAATGGCGGCGCGTGTATCACAAAACGGCGGTTCTTGCATACTAATAGACACCAACAAAGAACACGTAGACACACTCAACCGCGACGGAGCAACAGTAACAGGTTTCTTGGACATGAAAAACGTGCCTGTAAAAGCCATCACTCCCGACCAAATGGAAGGTATCTACGACTTAGTAATAGTCCTCACAAAACAATTGGCAAACAAAGTAGCCCTCACTAACCTTGTAAAATATCTGGACAAAAAAAGCGTAGTATGTACCCTTCAAAACGGCGTACCCGAAGAAAGTGTTGCCGAAATAGTAGGGCGCGAACGCACATGCGGCGGCGCAGTGGGCTGGGGCGCAACATGGGTAGCACCGGGAATTTCCCAGCTTAACACCAAACCCGAATTTGTAATAGTAGAAATAGGCAACCTTGACAACGTAGTAGACGACAACCTAAAACGCGCAGAAGCATTCTTAAAAATGGCTGGCGGCGTAACAATCAATACAAATTTAAGCGGTTTCCGCTGGGCAAAGCTTCTGATGAACAGTGCCCTAAGCGGCATGTCCGCCGCAACAGCCTCAACCTTCGGCGAAGTAGTAGACGACGACAAAGCCGTAGCTTGCGCGGCACATGTAGCAAATGAGCTTATTCAAGTTGCAACTGCCAAAGGCATTACACTGGAAAACATCATCCCTGGCAAAGACTTCAAAGACCTTAGTTTTGACGACTTGGCAGGGCGTGACCGTGCAATTGCATTCCTGCGCGAAGTATATGAAGTCCACAGACCATCAAAGGCAAGTATGCTTCAAGATATGGAAAAAAGAATCCCTTGCGAAATCGACTACATCAACGGCGTAGTTTGCGAAGGCGGCAAGCAAGTTGGAATCCCCACACCATTTAACGACACCATTGTAGCAATTGTTAAAGAATTTGAAGCCAAGGCTGCACCTCATCCGTCTATGGCAAACCTAAGCAGATTTACAGTGCCTCAACTGTAGATTTGTAAACTGTATAGACAATTCCATCGAGAATGGATTCAGTCATCGCGCAAAAACGCCGCCGACGCAGTCGCGGCTTGCGCTCGACTTCATCGTTCTCGATTGAAATTGCTATATAAGCGGGTCTTAACCGGCTCGCTTTTTTAAAAGCAAAAAATATAACATGAAGGAGTTTGTGATGGACTTTGCTTTATCCAAAAAGCACATTTTATTACAAGAACTTTATAAAAAGTTTGCGGCTAAAGAAGTAGAACCCATTGCCGCAGAGGTTGACGAAACAGAAGAATTCCCGGTTGAAACCGCAAAAAAATTAGCAAAATACGGTATGCTCGGCATTCCGTTCTCCCGCGAGCATGGCGGAAGCGGTGCAGACAATTTGGCATACGCCATGTGTGTAGAAGAACTTTCCAAAGTTTGCGCCACAACAGGTGTTGTAGTTTCTGCGCACACCAGCCTGTGCGCTGCCCCAATTAACGAAAATGGCACACCTGCTCAAAAGGAAAAATACCTGAAAAAGCTGGCAAGCGGTGAATGGATTGGTGCATTTGGGCTGACAGAACCCGGCGCGGGAACAGATGCCGCAATGCAGCAAACAACGGCAGTGCTTGACGGAGATAACTATATCCTTAACGGCACAAAAATCTTTATCACAAACGCAGGTGCGGCACATGTTTACATTATCATCGCAATGACAGACAAATCCAAAGGCACCCGCGGATGTTCTGCATTTATTGTGGAAAAAGACATGCCGGGTTTCAGCATCGGTAAAAAAGAAAAGAAAATGGGCATACGCGGTTCATCCACCTGTGAACTGATAATGGAAAACTGTATCGTTCCCAAAGAAAACCTAATCGGCAAAGAAGGGCAAGGTTTTAAAATTGCCATGAAAACCCTCGACGGCGGGCGCATAGGCATTGCCGCGCAAGCATTGGGAATAGCTCAAGGCGCGATTGATATAACCGTGGGCTATGTAAAAGAGCGCAAGCAGTTTGGCAAGCGTATTTCCCAATTCCAAAATACCCAGTTCGAACTTGCCGACATGCAAACAAAAGTTGACGCTGCTCGTCTGCTGGTATACCGCGCCGCTTATCACAAAGATAAAGGTGACAACTACAGCACACACGCGGCTATGGCAAAACTTTTTGCCTCCGAAATATCATCAGATATAACACGCCGTTGCTTGCAGCTTCACGGCGGTTACGGCTACACAAGAGAATATGCAATAGAACGTTTCATGAGAGATGCCAAAATCACAGAAATCTATGAAGGCACAAGCGAAGTCCAAAAAATGGTCGTAGCCGCCTCCATGGGCGTTAAATAGGAGGGTATGTCATGAAAATAATCGTTTGCATAAAGCAAGTTCCCGACACAAATGAAGTAAGGCTCAATCCTGAAACAGGAGTGCTAATCCGCGATGGTGTGCCGTCAATTATAAACCCTGACGACCTATGCGGAATAGAAGCAGCACTTGCCCTAAAAGACAAACACGGCGGGCATGTATCCGTTGTAACAATGGGACCGCCCCAAGCAGATGTTGCACTTCGTGAAGCACTTGCCATGGGCTGCGATGAAGCTTATTTGGTTTCAGACAGAGTTTTCGGCGGTGCAGACACATGGGCAACATCACAAACGCTGGCGGGCGCAGTAAAAACAATAGGCTTTGACCTGATTATAACGGGACGCCAAGCTATTGACGGCGACACAGCGCAAGTAGGGCCGCAAATTGCCGAGCATTTGGGCATTCCGCAAGTAACCTACGCCGAAGAAGTCAACCAAGACGCGGACGGCAAAGCCTTAATCGTAAGAAGGCAGTACGAAGACCGCTATCAAATGATTAAAATTAAATTTCCATGCTTGGTGACTGCACTTTCCAGCCTTAACGAACCCAGATATATGAGCGTACCGGGCATTGTGTCGGCATATGACGAAAAGGAAGTCAAAATTCTTAAATATGACGACATCAAGCATTTTGTAAAAGAGAAGGACATCGGCTTAAAAGGCTCACCAACCAAGGTGAAAAAATCCTTTACAAAAACGGCAAAAGCACTGGGTACATTACACGAAGTACCCGAAGATGAAGCCGTGGAAATTATCATAAATAAGCTAAAAGAGCAATTCTTTCTGTAAGGGGTGAAGTATGAGCAAAGATGTTTTGGTATTTTGTGAACAGCGCGACGCGGCTTTGCAAAAAGTGTCGCTGGAATTAATAGGCAAGGGCAGAGAACTTGCAGACAAGGTAGAGCAAAAAGTTATTGCCATGCTCTTGGGGCATAAAATTGAAGGGCTTGCAAAAACCCTAATCAATCACGGTGCAGATGAAGTCATTTATGTAGACGACCCTGCCCTTGCGGACTATATTACAGAGCCTTACACAAAGGCATCAACAGCAATTATAAAAGAAACAAATCCTGATATAGTGCTGGTTGGCGCGTCCTCCATAGGGCGTGACTTAGCCCCCCGCATAGCGGCAAGAATAGAAACAGGTCTTACCGCAGACTGCACTTCATTGGAAATTGATGGTGAATCAAAAGACCTGTGGATGACCCGCCCCGCTTTCGGCGGAAATATAATGGCAACAATTATTTGCCCGAACCACAGACCGCAAATGGCAACCGTGCGTCCAGGCGTAATGCTTGCCCTTGAAGAATCAAAACGTGAGGGCAGCATCCGCAAATTTGACGTAAAATTTGACCCGTCAGACATTACCGTGGAAATCTTAGAAACCGTAAAGGTTAAAAAGAAAGCCAAGGATATCACAGAGGCAAAAGTTCTTGTTTCAGGCGGGCGCGGCATGGGCAACGCAGAAAATTTTGCACCACTTAAAGAACTTGCAGACCTGTTTAACGGGCAAACATCCGCTTCCCGCGCTGCCGTAGACTTAGGCTATGCAGAAAAAGACAGGCAAGTGGGTCAAACAGGCAAAACCGTGCGCCCTGATATTTACTTCGCCTGCGGCATTTCCGGCGCGATTCAGCACGTAGCCGGCATGGAAGAATCAGGTTTAATTATTGCAATAAACAAAAATGCATCCGCACCCATTTTTGAAGTTGCCGACTTAGGCATAGTTGGTGATTTGCATAGGGTAGTACCAAAGCTTATCACAAGACTTCGCAAAGAGATGTCCGAGGACGTATAAAGTGGAGCAGGATTTTAAATCAAAGTATCGTAAACATGGCGAAGAGCAGCCATATATTCCGTTTGCGGGTTTAAAAATTCGCTTGCCTTTTATTCATTACCGCTTTGAAGTTCCCGAATTTGCGCAGGGCTTCATTCTCGTGGCAGTGGCACTTAGTGCCACTGCTCCGATTATGGAGGGTTTGCATCTTACGGATTTGCTGGGCGGTAACGCCGCACTTGCCTTTCAAGTTGCGGTAGTAATTGTAATGATTAACGCACTGGGTACATTGTTGCACCCGTCACTGGGCGACCCTGTAATTCCGGGATGGATTACCCCCGCAATTCCATTAACACTGGCATACTTGGCTTCTTTCGGCGACGACCCTGTTTCGAGACTTCACGCCATGCGGGCGTTGCAGTTTACAATGTGCATTGTGTTTATTTTGCTTGGCGCAACGGGTATGGCTAAGAAAATTATATCCATTGTTCCAATGTCGATAAGAAGCGGTGTACTTATGGGGGCTGCTATTTTGGCGGTTCAGGGCGTAATCATGCCCGGCGGCAGAATGAGTGGAACGGAAATCAGTACCATAATCGGTTTGGTCATTACATTTTTAATGCTCTACTCCATCCATTACCGCAACGCTTCCAACAAAAGTAATATTTTGAGGCTAATCGGCAAATACGGAATGCTTCCCGGCATGGTTATAGCTTTGATTGTGGGTATGATTATCGGTGAATTACCCATTCCTACAATTGAATGGGGCTTAACCCCCATGCCATTTATGGAAACCTTCAGGGCTTTCAGCGTTTTCACCCATGGATTACCGCCTGTAGGGTACTTTGTCAGCAGTATCCCACTTGTTGTTACGGCATACATTATTGCTTTCGGTGATATTGTTACGGCGGAAGCCATTGCCAATGAAGCGGGCACGGTGCGTAAGGATGAAAAAATCGTTTTTAATTCCAACAAAAGCCATATAATCCTTGGTATCCGCAATTTCATTCAGTCAATAATCACTCCATTTGTGCCTTTGTCAGGACCGTTGTGGACAGGCGGAATGATTGCGGTTGCAGAGCGGTATAAGACAGGGCATAAGAATATGGACTCCATTTATTGCGGGGTCTTTTGGTATCCCTTCGGTAAGGTAGTCGCGCTTTGCTTTGCATTTATCGTAACGGGGCTTGGTCCTGCCCTTCCCGTGGCAATGTCAATCACCATGATTGTAACAGGCTGGGCAGCGGGATATGTTGCCATTCAAATGGTCAAAAACAGGGAAGCACAGGGGATTGCCATTTTAACAGGCTGTGCAATTGCCTTCCAAGGTCCTGCCGTGGGATTGGCAGTTGGTGTAATATGTCACTTAATAATTGGCGCGGTAAAGCCCCCGCCTGAGGAAAAGTTGAGCGTAAGTGAAACCCCGCAACGCAGGGAGAAAGCGTAGGCGGGATTCATTCCCGCTGGAGCGGCGGGGTCGTAGGGGCAGAGCCCCTACTTATAGAAGGAGGCAACAGAATGAAAAGAGAAGCAGTAGTAGTGTCAGCATTAAGAACCCCCGTAGGACGGTTTAGAGGAGGGCTTGCGGGTGCATCCCACAGCTCCCTTGCAGCATTAGTAATGAAGGAAGCCGTAAGCAGAGCAAAAGTAAACCCCGGTGAAATTGACGAGATTTTCTTCGGAAACCTGACAGGGCTTTGGTACAATAACATGGCGCGTTATGCAGCACTTGAGGCGGGAATTCCCGTGCATGTACCCGCCACAACAATTGACAAGCAATGCGGTACAACCATCACAGAAGCGGGCTTTGCATCCATGCTAATTGAAGCAGGGCAAATGGACTGCGTGTTAATAGGCGGTGTAAACCAAGATACTCGCCGTCCGTGGGTCTTCGATAAGCCTGACCAACCCTTCCCGCTTGCCTATCCCAAGCCAATGCCCCCCACAACATCTCCCCCGCAGTTTAACGAGCCGAACATGCTTGTTACCGCCGAAAATTTGGCAAAACAATATAATCTGACACGTGAAGAATGCGACGCATTTGCCGTATCAAGCCACAAAAAAGCGGCAGCAGCACGTAATGCAGGTTATTTTGCGGATACTACAGTAACGGTTGAAACCAACCTCGGCAAAGGCAAAGTAGCCACAGTAAGCACAGACGAAACCCTGCGTGAAGACACAAGCATTGAAGCCCTCGCCAAGCTTTCCGTAGTAAGCGGAGTAGAAGGCGGAGTATGTACTGCCGGAAACAGCTCTCCGTTTTCAGACGGCGCAAGTGCCGCAGTTATTATGGAAAAAAGCAAGGCAAAAGCCCTTGGTGCAAATATTATGGGAACAATCCGCGGATATGCCGCAGTAGGTGTAGACCCTCATATTATGGGCATAGGTCCTGTCCCTGCTACAAGAAAGCTTTTGGAAAAAATAGGCATGTCCCTGAACGATATTGACCTATTTGAATTTAATGAAGCCTTTGCTGCTCAAACCCTTGCATGTGCGAAGGGGCTTGGTGTTGACATGAACAAACTTAACGTAAACGGCGGAGCGATTGCCCTTGGACACCCCCTTGCAGCTACAGGCGGAATTTTGATTGCAAAAATGACAACAGAATTAATGCGTCAAAAACTCCGCTATGGTGTTATAGCTTTCTGTTGCGGCGGCGGTCAAGGCGTTGCAATGCTTATCGAAAATGAAATGTAGGGGGCATGTGGCATGAAAGGGTTTGCAGTTTTAGGTGTAGGAAAAGCAGGTTGGGTAGAAAAAGAACGCCCAATCTGCGGTCCGTTAGATGCCATTTGCCGTCCAATAGCCCTTTCCCTGTGTACTTCCGACGTACACTGGGTTGAGGACGAGGACGGCGCGCACAGAAACGGGCTTGTAATGGGTCACGAAGGCGTTGGCGAAGTCATGGAAGTTGGCAGTCTTGTAAAAGATTTTAAACCCGGAGATTTGGTAATAGTTCCCGCCGTCACCCCCAATTGGAGCGATGTAGCCTCACAAGCAGGATATTCCGTACACAGCGGCGGATTATTCGGCGGGCTTGCGTTTTCCAAAAAAGGCGGCATGTTTGCCGAGTTTTTCCATGTAAATGACGCAGACGGCAACTTGGTTCACCTGCCGGAGGGCATGGACTTAGGCGTAGCCTCAATGGTTTCGGACATGATGCCCACAGGTTTTCATGGCTGTGAACTTGCAGAAATTGAATTCGGTGACACAGTTTGCATAATCGGCATTGGTCCTGTGGGGCTGATGGCAGTGCGTGCGGCGGTACTAAGCGGCGCGTCACGTGTATTCGGTGTCGGAACTCGCCCCGATTGCATCAAAGTGGCTAAGGAATACGGTGCGACGGATTTCATCAGCTACAAAGACGGTCCTCTTGACAAGCAGGTGCGCGAATTAACAAACAAGCGCGGTGTTGATAAAGTAATAATCGCTGGCGGCACAAATGACACTTTTGCCGAGGCAATAAAAATGCTTAAACCCGGCGGAAAGATAGGAAATGTCAACTACCTCGACAAGGGCGAATACATCAAGATTCCCCGCGTTGCATGGGGGCTTGGCATGGGGCATAAACAAATCAACGGCGGTCTTATGTATGGCGGACGGCTGAAAATTGAAAAAATGGTTTCCATGATTAACTACGGGCGTGTTGACCCTGCCCCCCTTGTGACACACCGCTTTGAAGGGCTGGATGCCTTGCCTGAAATGTTGCAGCTTATGCTTGACAAACCTGCCGACCTTATTAAGACCGTTGCCACAATAAAATGGTGACATAACATATGATTATCGGTGGTATAAAAAATTCAATATAGACAGTGTCACGTGACGGATTTATAATTTTCATTAGATTTTACTAATGCTTTTGCAGAAAACTTGTGTGCAATTGGTAAAATGTTTAATTTTTTTATGATAGTTGAGAAAGGGGATGTAAGAAATGAAGAAGAAAATCAGCATGTTATTAATGGGATGTGTGCTGTTGGCTGCTTTTGCAGCTTGCGGCGGTAACAATGAGCCGGCAACACCTACCCCAACACCGGCGGCTACCCAACAACAGGGAGGCGTAGCAACACCTGCACCAACCCCCACTCCTCCGCCGGAGGGCGCGGCTTTGTTGGCTGATACTACTACCTTCCTTGGCACACGCAGAGGCGACACTCTTGTTATTGAGCTGCAATTCCCCATTGAAAACCCGGGTGTTTTTAACACTTTCAACGGTGGTGTTGCACTTACATCAGGCGTTGTTCAGCTTTTGACGGGAAACCTTTGGAACATCAACACAATCACAGGTGAGCAGTTCCCTGAAATTGCCGCAGGTTTCCCACGTTCAAGCGCGGACTTTATGACCCACTACATTGACATCCGCCAAGGCATCTATTGGAGCGATGGAATGCCCTTTACGGCACGCGACGTTGCTTTTACCATGAACATGATTAAAGGCGACCCTGACATAGGGGTTTCAGCATACTACAACATGGCATTTGCTTCTATTGAAGCAGTAGAAGACTTTGTTGTGCGTATTGAAACTAACTGGCCTTACCTGCACATGTCAACCCAGCTTGGTGTAACCGTAGGCGGAAATGCCTTGCGCATTGTGCCGGAACATATTTATTCCCAAATTGACAATGTAACGGCTTTTGCCGATTCAAACCCCGTTGTTGCAGGGGCATACACCGTTCACAGCTTTGACCCGTTGGGAACATGGGTGCTTTACCAACGCCGTGACGACTGGTATCGCAGTATAACCAGCGTTGTTGCAGGAGGAGCGGAACCTCAGGCACGGTATATTCTTTTCCGTTCCTTTGGTGATGATACCGCAAGGCAAATGGCAATGATTAACAATGAAATCGACCTTATGATGGAAGTTTCTTTGGAAATGCTTACTTTCATGGCAATGAATAACACCTCCGTTGGTGCATGGTATGACAGCTTCCCATTTGCCACAAGTGACGACCCCGTTGCAAAAGGCCTGGTGTTTAACCACGCAATCGCACCTTTTGACAATCGCTATTTCCGCTGGGGTATAGCTTTGGCTCTTGATTTTGACATGATTTCACTTGCAATTTTTGAGGGAGCAGGGCGCGCCAGCCCGTTCCCGATATTCACCATGACATCAGGCTTCTTGGATATGTACTATCGTCCGTACTTGATGGATTGGATTGATAATTTTTATATTACACTTGCCGACGGCACGCAAATTTTCCCGTATGACAGGGGATATGCGCATCGTATAGCCAACATTTTGCGCGCAATGGGGCATGATTTGCCCACAGACGCGGCTTCACTGTACTACATGTTTGGTTACGGCACATGGATTCATGACCCTGCGGCGGCAACGCAGCTTTTCCACATGGCAGGGCTTGAACTTGTTGGCAACAACTGGCACTTCGAAGGTCAGCCCTTTGTGATGGAACTAACCTACCTTGCCGGTACGGAGCTTCAAACAGAGCGCAGTGTTATTGCAGCTTTTAACCAGCTTCAACAATTTGGCTTTAACGCCACACTTGCCGGAAAAACCATTGGCGCGTGGGCAGTTGACTGGGGTCTTGGTAACTTTCAAATTGACGGATACTGGCCATGGGCTTGCTTTACACAAAACGTGTTCGGCAATGTGCAAACATTTGACAGATATCTTATTACACCGGTTGGCGACTGGACAACGGGCGCGGGTATGCGCTGGGATAATGTAAGAGCAACCGAAATTATTCATGAGTTGCAGCTTCTTCCGCCCACACACCCGCGTGTAACAGAACTTGCCATTGAGTTCTTCCAAGTAGCCGTGCACGACTTGCCAACAATCGGCTTCCATTCGGGGTTAAAATTTGTACCAACCAACAACACATTCTGGGGCGGTTTCCCGTCAGCGGCAAACCCCTATAACGGACCTTGGTGGTGGTGGCATGTGTTTGACAGCTTCCTTCCATTTATAACTCCGCATTTTCCTTCGTAGTAATTGAATTTGCACATGGGGCTGTATCAAAGAGGTGCAGCCCCGTGTACAACACGGAGGTGTTTGTTTGAAGTTCTGGAAATTTTTAATAATCCGAATTTTAACCTGCTTATTAACCATTTGGATTGGTGTTACGATATTATTTTTTGTACCGCGGTTCTTTCCGTCTGACCCTATTGAGGGCTTGGTTATGCAAATGACCATGCTTTACGGAAATATGGACCCTGCCATGCAGGAGAGTATACGTGCTACTTTACAGGCGCAGTTTGGGCTTGAAGGTTCACTTTTTACTCAGTACTTACATTTTTTGCGCAACGGTCTTTTAGGGTTTGATTTTGGTCCTTCATTAATGAATTTTCCTACTCCTGTGACGGACCTTATTGCCGTTAGAATGCCTTATACGGTGTTTTTGTCGCTGTTTACTACTCTTATTGCGTGGGTTGTGGGCAATTTAATTGGGCTTTATGCAGGATTCCGCAAAGACAAGCGCAGTGCGCGGGTTATGGAAATGGTTGCTATTTTCATCTATCCCATTCCATACTTCCTTGTGGCGTTGATTTTGCAGATTGTTTTTGCGTTTTTGTTGGGCTGGTTTCCGCTTACGTCAAATATCATTTTCCACATGGGACCTTGGGTTTGGTTTACTTCTTTAATCCGTTCTTCTATTTTGCCGGCTTTATCTATTTTACTTATAGGTGTGGGCTGGTGGATTCTTTCCATGAAGGCTCTTGCATCTTCCATAGCTTCAGATGATTTTGTTTCCTACGCCCGCTATAGAGGGATTAGCGAAAGCAAAATTGCCGGAAAATATATTTTCCGCAACTCCATGTTGACACAAGTTACCGCGTTAGCTTTGGCTTTGGGCGGTGTGTTTTCGGGCGCGTTGCTTGCCGAGATTATTTTTAATTATCCCGGCGTTGGTACTCTTGTGCAACAAGCCATCATGCAGTCTGATTACAATATGATTATGGGGACTATTACCATTTCTATTGTGGCAATTTCTGTTGCAACCCTGTTGGTAGATTTGCTGTATCCGTTCTTTGACCCGCGGATACGCTATAGCTAGGAGGGGGAGCTTATGTCACAATCATTTTTAGGCAGGCTTGGCGGCAACTTGAGGGATGTGTGGAAATATTCGGGTATGCGTTTTAAAATTGGACTTTTTATAACCTTCTTTTTTCTGATTTTAGGCTTTGGGGTTAGCAATATTCCTCATACAAACCCGTTTTTCCATTTTTCATACTTGCCCTTGCAACCGCCCTCTGCAACTAACTTTCTTGGCACAACATCCCTTGGGCAGGATACATTTTGGATGCTGGTTAATGCTGTTCGCAACTCTCTAACGCTGGGACTTATTGCAGCTACTATAGGCACTGTAATCGGTATTTTCATGGGGCTTTTGGCAGGTTTTTCCGGCGGAGTTGTTGACAGGGTAATTTCCACAATTACAGACACTTTTATTGTTATACCTACTTTGCCCATTCTTATTCTTATCACCGCGCTTATTGGCGGTGGTGCAAGTGTTATTATGCTTGCGTTAGTGCTTAGTATTTTCGGGTGGGCTTGGCCCAGCCGTCAGGTGCGCTCTATGGCGTTGTCTCTCAAAGAGCGGGATTTCATATACACCGCTAAATTTTCAGGCGAAAGCACCCCGCAAATTATCATTACAGAAATTTTGCCCTATGCCATGACGTGGTCGCTTGTGTCCTTTATGAATGCGACCCTTGGCGCAATTGCCGCAGAATCAGGGCTTGCCATTTTAGGGCTTTCCCCTGCCAATTTGGTGACTTTGGGCAACATGATTCAGTGGGCAAGAGACAGAAATGCCGTGCTTATGGGGCATTGGTACTGGATTGGCTCGCCTATTGTGGCTTTAGTATTCTTGTTTATCGGTCTGTTCCTCTTGATATCGGGTTATAACGATTATTTATCAAGAAGGAGGGGACAGTAGAATGCTCAAGGTTGAAAATTTATCTACATCTTATAAAGTTCTGGGCGGCAAGGTTAATGTTATTAACAATGTCAGCTTCGAGATTAAGAAAAATGAAATTTTTGGCATTGCAGGGGAGTCAGGTTGTGGTAAAACCACGCTTTTGAAGGTTTTATATGACATTATTGACCCTCCGCTGCAAATAGACGCAGGGCGTGTAGTGTTTGAACCCGAAAAGGATGGAAAAGCTATGTCCTTTGAAACCGGGGAAATAAGAAAAACTTGGTGGGATAATATTTCATATGTACCGCAAGCCGCGCAGTCTGTGCTTAATCCCATTGCGCGGTTAAAACACCAATTTTTGGATTCAGTATCCCGCAAGCAGTTAAAAAAAGAAGGCGCGGACAATGTGTTAAAGCGCGTTGGCGGGTACTTGCAGGAGTTAAACCTTTCACCTGATGTGCTTGACACATTTCCATTTCAGCTTTCCGGCGGAATGCGCCAGCGTGTAATTATTGCACTTGCTACTTTTATGGCACCCAAGCTTGTGCTTGCGGACGAGCCGACAACGGCTTTGGACGTGGTGGTGCAAAAAGATATTTTGCTGCTATTGATGCGCTTGCAGAAGCAGTTTCAGAATACAATGGTGTTGGTAAGCCATGACATGGGCGTGCATTATCAAATTACCAAGCGCATGGGCATTATGTATGCGGGAAGCATGGTTGAAATAGGCGAAACCGAGAAAATTTTCAACGACCCTGTGCATCCGTATACTCGAATGCTGGTAAACGCCTTGCCCAGAGTAGGCGACAGCCGCCCAAGGGAAGGTATTCCCGGCAGACCGCCTCTGTTAATTGACCCGCCGAAAGGCTGCCGTTTCGCGCCACGTTGCCCGCAAGCAACGGAGTTGTGCAAAAATACACCTCCTGTGTTTTCAGAGGTTAAAGACGGGCATTTTGCCGCTTGTCATGAAATTGTGGCAAAGGAGGCAGCCGTATGAGTGAACATCTCCTTCAAATAAAAAATGTATCAAAGATTTTTCGCGTAGGCGGGCTACTTGCGGGCAAGAAGCTGGTAGCCGTGGATGATGTCAGCCTTACCATTGAAGGCGGCAAGCCGACAATACTTTCCGTTGTAGGTGAGTCCGGCTGCGGCAAAACTACCTTGTGCAGAATGATTTTGCGTTTGCACCGCCCTGATGCGGGAGATATTTTCCTTCGCGGCAAAGCTTATTCAGACAAACGAGCATACAATGCCAAGTCGTTTAGACTGGATGTGCAACCGATTTTCCAGAACCCTTATGAAACATTTTCCCATCGCAAGCCTGTGGATTCCTACTTATATAATACAGCGTTGCGGTTGGGTATATGTAAGAACAGGACTGATGCGTCTAACCTAATTGACGAGACGCTAAAAAGCGTAGGGATGTCGTTGGAGAACGTAAGAAAGAAATATCCCGCGCAATTCTCAGGAGGTGAACTTCAGCGTATTTCCATTGCAAGGGCACTTATAACGCGCCCAAAGCTGATTATCGCAGATGAACCCGTTGCGGCTATTGATGCATCAATGAAGATGAATATTATCAACCTCTTCCGCGATTTGAAGGACAAATATCAAGTATCGTTTGTGTATATCACCCACGATTTATCCACGGCGTACTATGTGTCCGACTATATTGCCACTCTTTACAAGGGGAGCTTGATAGAATTTGGTCCTGCACGGGAAATTATGGATTCTCCGGCGCACCCATACACAGAGTTGCTTATGAACGCTGTACCAAAAATAGGCGACAAATGGGTAGACGACGGAACAATAAAAGATGCAGAGGGCAAAAATTCAAGTGATGCCCGGTGCAAATTTTATGACCGTTGCCCCTATGCGCAGGAGAGCTGCATAAAGAACCAAACAGAGAAAAAATATTTAGGCGGCGGGCGGCAAGTGCTGTGCAATTTTCCACTGGGTAAGTAATTATATGGTTTATTGACATGGATATTTTCCTATGTTATGAATCAATTGATATAGACGTTTTCGTTGGAAACGATATATTGATGTTTAAGAAAGGGCTGATGAGTTTTGGCGTCTTTGTTTCAAATATTTCTCAGTACTTTACCAACAATTGGGGTTTTAGCACTTTCAACATTGGGTATCACCCTAACGTTTAGAACTGCTGGTGTTGCCAATTTTGCTCAGGGTATTACCGCAACAGTGGGGGCATTTATTGCTGCATACATGTGGATGCGTTTGGGCTTTAACCCGTGGATTGCGGGCATTGCGGGCATTGGTTTTTGCTTTTTGCTTGGCGGAGCAGTTGACTTTTTCATCGTAAGCAGAATGAAAAGCGGTCCAATGGCACGTATTATGGTAACAATTGGATTAATTATGATTATTACCGCTTTTATTCCTATGTTTTTTGGCATGATTCCGTATACTTATCCAAGGTATTTCCCCGGCATCTTCCAGTTTACCTTGTTTGGTACGGATTTCACCTTACCGCGTAATGGTTTGTTTATTATTTTAACGGCGGCCGGCGTCATTGGCATTGTGTTTCTCGCGCTGTACAAAACAAAATGGGGACTGAGCGTGCGCGCAACAGCCTCAAACAGTGTTGTTGCCTCGATGATGGGCGTAAACACTAAAGCTTTGACGGCGTTGAGTTGGGCTGTTTCCAGCGCGTGTGCTGCTCTTGCGGCAATATTGCTTGGTTCTCAAAACACCTCTGTTGACATCAACATGCTTGCGGTTGTGGGTACAAATTCGATGCTTGCGTTGGTTATCGGCGGGTTTAATTCCTTTGCCGGTCCGATTGTGGGCGCGGTTATAATTCCCACTGTGCTTGCAGTAATGGCGACGTTCAGCGGCTTGTGGGCAAATGTTCTTATGTATACCTTTGTACTTTTGTTGATTCTTGTGAAACCCCATGGTCTGTTTGGCAAAAAGACTATGGACAAAATTTAGGGGGTGAGGTTTTATGCAAAATAATTATAAAGCCCTTGAAGAATCTTTAAAACCTCGCTATTTCCAAAATGCCGTCAAGCATCCCGCAATTGGATACATACTGCTTGTAGTATTTTTGATATCCCTACAAATGTCATTTATGATGGGCATTGGACCTATAACCCTAACAATCAGCCGCACGATTGCTTTGACCATGATTTACACCGTGGCGGCTATGGGCTTGGGTATTTTGGTAGGAATAGCAGGGCTTGTTTCGCTGGGAACAGCGGCGTTCGTAGGCTTTGGCGCGTATACAGCGGGTAATCTCTTGCGTACCTTCACAGGCATCCCGTTCACCCTGGTGGTGCTGATTGCCATTGCGGTGGGTGTGATATTGGGCGCGATTATAGGGTTTATCTCTCTTCGTGTGCGTGGTTTGTATCTTTTGGTTATCACTATGGGTTTTGCCACGGTAATGCAGGAGTTCTTCCAAGCACCAAATCCGTTTACCGGCGGTTGGACGGGTATCACAAGAGTACCCTTCCCAACGATTGCAATGTTTTTACAGCTTAATCGAGAAACCGTATTTTTCCTTGTACTTATTATTATGATGATTTTGGTCAAGTTGACCTTAAACATCCTCAACAGCCCCATGGGGCGCGCAATGGCGGCAATGGCAAGCAGCGAACCTCTGGCTCAGGCAATGGGTATACAATTGTTAAAATATCGCGTTTTGGCATTTATCATTTCCACGGCATACGCCACGATTTCCGGGGTGCTTTTGGTAAGCTCTCTTGGGGCGGCGACGCCAACTAGTTGGACGTTTATGCTTTCGATGAACCTTTTGGCTGTAATTATTTTAGGGGGTGGCGTTAAGCCTCACTCCATAATGCTGGGCGCGTTCTTCGTGTTTGGCATGGACGTTATTATCTGGCAAAGATTTGAGTTTTTCCAAAGATTCCCGGGGCTGGTTATGGTGCTTGGTGGTATCTTGATGATATTAATTTTTGCAAAATTCCAAGGTGGGCTGACCAGGCTGATTAATGAAATCAGGTTCCTTTTCATCAGGCTATTTATGAAATGGAGAGTTTTTAAATACGGACCGGAGGTATAGAAGGGACGAAGTTAAAATATGGACCTGAAGTATAGAATGGGAATCGAGCGACTTGTAAAAAAGCGCGACAAGGTCTATAGCGAGATATCGTACAATAATCGGTATCTGGAACTTGTTGAGAAAGAGATTGACGAAAGCAACGAGAAGAAGCTCAAGGCTTTTGAACTAAAGTCCAAAAAGCGGCTTTTGCCTCTTGAAATGGCAGCAACTTCTGATGCGATTGTAAACAAGGAGCTTAGAGCCGAAGCTCTTGATGATTTTATCAAAAAGCAAAACATGCCACGCCGTGCCGTAGCGCAAAGCGCAAAGCGCAAAGCCGCAAAGCAAGGTCAAGGGGCAGGTGACGCCTATCGCAGTGCCGAACTGGGCAAACTTGACAAAAAGTTGGCGGATTACGAGGCATCGCTTTTAAAGAAATATCCTGATGTAGCAACTACGCCTCCTAAAGGCGCGGACGCGGAATACCAAGCTGCAAAGCAGGAGGAAGAAGCAAAACGAGCCGGTCTTGAAAAGCACTGCCTTCATGTTAAAAATACCGAAATGGCAAAGATTCGCAGTCGGGTTGACGCTAAAAACGCAAAGCTTCAGGTTGCTCTTGACGCTTCCAACAAAGAGCTGAAAAACCAAACCAGTTCGCTGGCAGAAAAACTTGATGACGGATTGATTATGTCGATTAAAAACATGAAAATGTACTTCTCGGGTATCAAAGCTGTAGATGATTTAAGCTTTGATATTAAAGAGGGCGACATTTTTGGTCTTATCGGTCCTAATGGCGCGGGCAAAACTACGCTGTTTAACTGTATCACGCAGTTTTACAAGGCAACCGATGGCGAAATTTATTATCGCGACCGTTTTGGCAATGTTATTGATTTGCGAAATTATCAAAGCCATGATGTGGCTCGCACCGGCATAGTTCGCACATTTCAAAACTTAGCAATGGTGCCGCTTTTGCCGGTTATGGACAATTTGATGATTGGAGCGCACATTTATTATAGCTCCAGCCTGTTTCATCAGTTTTTGTTTACAAAGAAGCTTAAATATGAGGAAAAGGCAAATCGCGCTCTTGCACTTGATGTTTTGGGGCGTTTGGGTTTGGAACAGTATGTAAATGCTTTGCCCATGAATCTTTCCTACGGTATTTTGAAAAAGGTGGAACTGGCGCGGACGCTTATGAGCAAGCCCAGGCTAATCATCTTGGACGAACCTGCCGCCGGACTTAATGACACCGAAACAGAAGAATTAGTTGAGGTTATTCGCAAAATCCGCAGTGACTTTGGTTGTACTATTTTTCTTGTCGAGCATGACATGAACCTTGTAATGAATGTTTGTGACACAGTTTGCGCTATTTCATTTGGTAAAATGCTTGGAATCGGCACTCCTGAGGAAATTCAGAAAAACCCGCTTGTGCAAAAAGCCTACCTCGGGGAAGATGAGGAGGGAAAGTGTGAAGAATAATAACCTGCTGGAAATCAGAAATTTGTCCGTTAGCTACGGGGCTATACGTGCCTTGAAGGGCATAAGTATGGATGTACCCACGGGCAAAATTGTGGTGGTGCTTGGTGCAAACGGCGCGGGAAAAACAACCATGATGCGCACACTTTCCGGGGTTGTGCAAGCATCAACCTCCGGCGAAATTTTATACAAGGGGCAGAATATCAAAAGCAAGGAGGCCCACCGTATAGCACGCATGGGCATATCCCAGTCGCCCGAGGGGCGGTATATTCTTGCCGGGCTTACTACAGAAGAGAATTTGAAGGTTGGCGGTGTGTCCGTTCGTGGTAAAGCCGCCTTAAACGCAAGCTTTGCCGAGGTTTACAGCTTATTTCCCATTTTGGAGGAGCGCAAAAACCAACAGGCAACAACCCTTTCCGGCGGCGAGCAGCAAATGCTTGCAATCGGCAGGGCACTAATGATGAAACCTCAGCTTTTGCTGCTGGATGAACCATCCTTGGGGCTTGCACCCTTGATTATCAAAAGCATCTTTGAAGCGGTTAAGAAGATTTCAGCTTCCGGCGTAACTGTTTTGATGGTTGAACAAAACGCACGCCAGTCGCTTTTAATCGCCGATTATGCATATGTTTTAGAACTTGGCAACGTCAAGTCCGAGGGAAGTGCGGATGAGCTTTTGGCTGATGAAGAGCTTGTTAGCGCGTACCTTGGGAAAAAGAAGTAGACCAAAACATCGCTCAAAGCGCGATGCCCGCAGCAATGCACCCGGAAGAAGCCGGGCAGCCCGAAGGGCTGTTTCCGCGAAGCGGAAATGCTGAGAAGTGAGGAAGCAGAGCGTGGATTCACTCCATGCGTAGCGGCGGGGGTTTAGAGGCAAAGCCCCCATTTAAAAGGAGGATTTTAAAATGATGATGAGAACCATCAAAAAAGCAGTAGCACTTGCCTTGGTGGCAGTGTTGGGTGTAGCCTTGTTAACCGGGTGTAATACAAACGGTGGCGACGGCGTTCATGCCCAAGGTATAACTGACGATGAAATCCGCATTGGTATGGTTTTTCCGGTTTCCGGTTGGGCAGCGTTTTTTGGTGTGCCTATCCATGACGGAATTGAAGCTGTTTTAAACCGTGCTAACGCCCACGGCGGAATTGGCGGCAGACAAATTAACTTTATTTTCTATGACGACCAAGGGCTTCCCGAAGTTGGTCACGTTTTAATCGAAACATTGTTGGAAGAAGACCGCGTGTTTGCTTTGATGGGCATAAGCGGTGGTCAGGCTGCCATGTCTTTGGACTATATGCTTGACTTTGGTGTGCCGATTCTTAACATCACAGGCGGTGCAGGCTTCTTGTACTCCGAGTATGACCCGGGCAGTATGCTTTTTAACATTCAACCATCAAACAACATTGACAGCCCGCTTCTTCTTGCAAGAGCCCTTGCAACCCCCGTTTTCGGACCTAACAGAGACCAGTATCTTCCCGAAGACGGAATTATCGGCTTTTTAACCGCTCCTACCGAGGCAGGTTTCGAGCTTGCTGCGGTGCTTGAATCAGTTGCAACTGAAATTGGTGTTCGTGACCGTATTATTGTTGATTTTGCTACTGCGGACATTTACCCAACAATGGTTCATCAGATGATGACCGCCGGTGTCAGCACATTAATTTATGCAGGTATGGGCGGCATGGCTATTTCTGCCGCAATGTATGATGCAGGTTGGTATGTTCCGTTGTTTGCAACCTATGGCTTATCCACAATTACTTCTTGGTCAGTTGAAACTTATAGCCCCCAACGTCCGATTTTTGCAAACATTTGGGCAGAAGACACTTCACCTCAAGCACTTGAAATGTTGAGAGATATGCGCGATTCTTTAAACTATCTTCCCCGCATCAGCTCAGCAGAAGCTGATGGATATATCGACAACGGCTTTGCCCGTGCAGGATACTTGACGGGCATGGTTATGGTTGAAGCCCTTCAAAGGTTTGTTGACCTTGGTTTGGACTTTACATGGGAAAACTTTGTTACCGCTATGGAACACGCTCCCTTCTCACTTGGAGGAACCCCTACATTTAGCTATGCTAACGGCAGAAGAATGGGCGTTGAAAGCTTGGCTCTTTGGGAGTTCTGGGTAAATGCGCAAGGTGAAGCAGAAGTAGCTATTGTTTCTGAGTTCTCCGACTTAGAGGAAATTCTCGCACCTTGGCGCGCAAGAACAGGTCGTTAGTTTTTTAGAAAACTTTTAACAATTTGTAAATTTATAAATCCCGCAATTTTATTAAATTGCGGGATTTTTTTTATTGTAGTAAACTTGCTCAGGAGGTTTAATTATGGATATAAAGCATTTGGAATACTTTGCGGAAATTATTAATTCCGATTTTAACCTAACAATTGCATCAAAAAAATTGATGGTGTCGCAGCCGGCACTTAGTCAAATTATCAAGTCTTTTGAATACGTGGAAAATGTTCAGCTTTTTGAGCGGTACAAGGGGCGTTTGCGAAGTCTTACCCCAAGCGGAGACGCTTTTTACAAGAATGCATTGGTGCTGATTGAGCATTACCGCAATATGATGAACGAACTTAGGGAGTCCTCAACTAAAATAAAGGGGAAAATCCGCATTGGTATGCCGCCTCTTTTTTTGGGTTTTGATTTTTCTGAAATAATATCTTCAATAATTGCAAACAACCCCGAAATCGACCTTAAAATAATCGAGTACGGGGCTGTAAATTTAGGTAAGGAACTGATTTCAAAAAATTTAGACTTGGCGGTGCTTATCCAGCCTACGGGGATAGAAAGCGGGCTTACAAATGAGTTTCTTTTAAAAGAAAGCGAACTTACTGCTTTTGTAAGCACATCAAACCCCTTGGCAAGGCAGAACAAGCTTCATTGGAGCGACCTCAACAACCGTGATTTATCCATATTTGACAACACCTATGCAATACATCACAGGTTGATTGAACGCTTTAAAGCAGAGAATATAAAGCCTCAAAAAATGACGTTTTCGGACAACTGGAACTATTTGCTGATGTCTGTAAAAAAATCAGATTCAATAACCGTGTTTCCATCGCTGATAAAAAACGTCTTTGTGCTTAACGACATAGCGGAAATTCCTTTTTATGACCCAATACTGTGGAAGATTGCCATATGTCAAACCAAAAAGAAGCAGTACAGCCAAGTTGAAAAATTTGTGCTGAACACGATTATTGAATATTTCAGAAGCATCTGTGATTAACGGATATCAAAGACACTTCTGACAATAAGGCCCTTGGCGTCACCGCGAATAACCTTAACTACATATTCCCCTGCATTCATGTCAAAGTAATTGTCGGACAATACAAAATCGGAATCAATGCTAATGATTTCTACGGATTTGGCGTAGGCATCAGCTTTTACTATTACGTTATCGCCTTCAACACACACGGTGAGTTTTGGGTCGGCAAAGCGGAATTGTTTTGGTAAACAGAAGAGCACTGTTTCCCCTGATACGCGGTTGTTGCTGCTGTCGAATAACTCGTAGCTTAGATAGCTTTCAAACAGCAGTGCGCCCTCGAAAACAAGTTCATCCAGCCAAGTAGCTGTAAATGAGGGTACATCTATTGCTTCACTGCCTTCTTTGATAATGCTTGCATCGGGGCGGCGAAGTGCCCATTTTACCGTGCCTTTGAAGTGATTTAATGTTTCATTGGATACATTCAGTTTTGCGGATTTTTTAATAATAAAATGCTCGGCATTAATGTTTGTTTGCTGGGTGATTACCCCTTCTTCCTGTGCGGAAAGCAGAACCGGCGCGAAGAAGCGTTTTGCCGCATAGTGTAGGGCTTTCCATCTACCGTAGTAGTCTAAGGATGCCCAAGACGCCACGGGCCAGCAGTCGTTAAGCTGCCAGTAAATAGCACCCATGCAACGCCCGCGGTTGCGACGCCAATGCTCAACGCCGTATTTAATGGCTTCGGCTTGCAAAAGCTGGGATGCATAAATAAGCACATCAAAGGAATTTGGATACAGGAAGGTTTGTGACATGTAGTTGACGATTTTTCCGTTTGCAGAGCCGTTCCTTTGGTGTTTTTCCATGATATAGGAGAACATATTGCGGTCTTCGGGCAATGTGAAGGATTCAATGGTTTTGAGTTCGGGAAGGCTTTGGAAGCCAAACTCGGATGCAAAACGGAAGAAATAATTCCGGTAGTCTGAAAATGGTTTGTTGCCATGCCATACAGACCAATAGTGGACATCTCCGCGATTGGGGTCGTTAGGCTCGTCAAAACCGCCACCGGAAGATGGGGAAGCCGGCCAATAAAATGTGGCGGGGTCAAGTTTTTCGCATATTTCGGGGAACATATGCTCATACATATGGAAGTAAGCCGAGTATTGAGCCGGTGATGTTTTCCAAATGCCGACTTTAAGATGCCATTCCATTTCATTGTTGCCGCACCAAAGTCCAAGGCTTGCGTGGTGACGGATGCGTCGGATATTATCCTCAAGCTCTGCGCGGATATTTGCTTTAAATGACGCATCCAATTCATATACTGCGCAGCAGAACATGAAGTCCTGCCATACCAGCAGACCAAGTTCGTCACAAGCATCAAAGAAGTAATCGTCGGGGTAGAAACCGCCACCCCATACGCGGATGGAGTTCATATTGGCAAGCACGCAGTCTTGCAAAAGGGCGTAGGTGCGCTCGGGGTTCATGCGGGGCAGAATATTGTCTTCGGGAATGTAATCCGCACCCATGGCAAAGAGTTTTTGCCCGTTAATTAAATAGCAGAATTCTTCGCCGTATTCGTCCTTTTCGCGGGAAATGGTGAAAGTGCGCAAACCGATTCTTCTTTCCCATGTATCCAGCAGTTGACCGTCTTTTTTAAGCTCTGCCGTGACTGTGTACAGGGGTTGGCTTCCAAGACCGTTTGGCCACCAAATGTCAGGGTTTTCAATTGAAATTTTAGTGCCTGTAAATTTTGTGCCGTTGGGAGCTGTGACCGTGTATTCAACTTCGTATTCGGTTTCGTTTCCGACAAAGGCTTTGATTTCGGGTGCAAAAGTTAAATCAACACGGTTATTACTGTGGTTTTGTGTCACAAGCACGCTTGTAAGCCGCGCCTTGCGGACGGCTACTATGGAAATACTGCGCCAAATTCCAAGGTCGGGCAAGCGGGGACCCCAATCCCAGCCAAACATGCAGTGTGCTTTGCGCAAATGAGGAAAGCCCAGCATTGCGTCGGGAGTGCCGTCTGCGGCTACTTCTTTATGGCGTTTGCGGATGTAGTCCACGGGGGAATTAAATTTTATTGAAATTGTATTTTTGCCGGGCTTTAAGTCTAGGGGGAATTCCCATATGCGGTGCATATTGTCGGCAGAGCCGATTAGACTATTGTTTACGCTGATTTCCGCCAAAGTATCAAGCCCGTCACAATGCAATATCAACGCATCTGCGTTTAGCATATCTTCCGGCAAAATGAATTCGCGCTCGTATACCGCGCCCTTGTCTGTTATTGGACGGGTTTTGTCTTCGTTGTCGCGCCAAAAGGGGTCTTCCAGCTTGTTATTTACCATCAAATCATGGTAAAGGCTGCCTGGCACTGTTGCAGGGAAATTTTCCCCATCATAGTTTAATGTCCAGCCGCCGTTTAGTGAAAAATTATTCATATTCATACAACTCCTTCCAATTATTTATTGTAAGTTACAAAAAAAATCAAGTCTACGTATAATTATTTATTCAATATATAATAAATTATTATGGGCTGTATAAGATTTTAACCATAGACTTTGCACTGAATTTTGACTTATAATTTTAGTAAAATTTATAAGAAGAGAGGAATAATAAAATGTCTGACAAATTTAGCCGTTTAAGAGAGTACATGGACGAAACAATGGAAAAAACCGGTTTGCCCGGTATCGACTGCATTATTTATCAAGACCACAAGGAAATTTTCCGCCACGCCGCCGGATACATGGATATAGAAAACAAAATCCCCCCTGCACCCGGTGCGTTATACAATATTTATTCCGCCACAAAAGTAATAACCTGTGTTGCCGCAATGCAGCTTGTAGAACAAGGGCGGCTGTTGCTTATCGACCCTGTTCACAAATATTTGCCGGAATTCGAACACATGCAAGTAAAATACGGCACATGGGCACTCAAACCCGCCGCATCCCCAATTTTAGTGGTTGACCTGTTTAGAATGACAGCGGGCATTTCCTACGATGCAGACACTCCGCACTTGAAAAAACTAAAAGACGACACAAACGGCGTCTACACCACTCGCGAATTTGTACAGGCATTGGCAAAAGAACCCCTTATGTTTAACCCCGGTCAAGGCTATAACTACGGCTTCTGCCACGAAGTTATTGGCGCGATTATAGAAGTTGTTTCAGGCAAAAGTTTTGGCGAATATTTGAAGGAAAACATCTTCGACCCCCTTGGAATGAAGGATTCAGGCTTTATAGTTCCTGAAGAAAAAAAGAGCCGTATAGCCCCTCAATACTATTATAACGAGGCAACAAACACTGTTACAAAAATTGATATTAAATCCCTTGCCGCCAATAATTCCGACAAATACGAAAGCGGCGGCGGCGGACTTATCATGCCCGCAGAAGATTATATTTTATTCGGCGACGCCCTTGCTTGCGGCGGTGTAGGTGCAAACGGCGCGAGAATAATATCCAAAAACTCCATCAGCCTTATGGCAAAAAATCAGCTTAAAGGCAAACCTTTGGAAGACTTTATTAACAGCGGAAGCATAGAAGGCTATGGTTACGGGCTGGGCTTTGGGGTAGTGTATGACCAAGCGGCGGCGTTGTCATTGCGCCCGGAAGGCGTGTTTTCCTGGGGCGGCATAGGCGGCGTTCAAAATGTAATTGACCCCATAAACAGGCTGTCGTACTATGTATCCCGCCACCTTGTTCTTGGTCCAAAAGATGGCGTTGGTCCTTATATGTTGAATATTTTATATTCTTTGATGTAAGTATTGACCCCAAATTTCATAAAATTCTAAAAAGGACAGGAATTACTGCACAATCCAAAGGTGCTTGTCTTGGATGAAATAACATCCGGCGTTGACTTGGATACGGCTTGTAATATCCTGTCCGATATTTTTAAAGACAAAAATTTAACCTGTAAGGGGCAAGTCGAATAAAGAAATAGCCGCCGCACAAAAGTCGGCGAATGATAACAAATCATGATAGAGAAGGGTGACACATGATGGCGCGGACAATGAAAAAAATTAAAATGATATTGGCAGGTACGCTTGTTTTCGCCATGCTGTTCGGACTTGCCGCTTGCGGCCGGCCAAGTAATACCGGGGCTGATGCTGAACGTATCACCGTCAGGCTTGCCGCGCCGCAGCACCCGTTTGTCGAAAATTTCGACACCAATCTATACAAGCTGTGGCTTGAGGAACAAACCGGGCTTAACATAGAAATAACTTGGCTGTCTGCTGAGGACGCGGAGCGGATTGTGCGGCTTGGCCTTGCCACGGGAGAGGGGTTGCCGGATGCTTTTGTAGGATTCGGTCAATTCGATTTATTCAACAATTACAACTTACAACGATTTGGCGAAATGGGCGCGATTATCCCGCTTAACGATTTGATAGCACGGTACGGCGTACATTTACAATCGGCATGGGATGAGCTTGCCGGGCTTAATCTTGAATCCCTTATGACAATGCCGAATGGTAATATTTATTATATGCCCAGCTTCGGCTCGTCGCTGATTCGGCGTTACATACATAATCTGATGTGGGTCAATCAAGGCTGGCTTGATGCGCTCGGTTTAGACGTTCCAACGACTACGGAGGAGTTCCGCAATATGCTCTACGCCTTTAAGACAGGCGACCCCAACGGCAACGGCATTGCCGATGAAATTCCGCTTGCGGGTACGGAAGAGTTTTACTCAAAGCATGTGTATGATTTCCTGTTTAATGCTTTCATATATAACGACGCGAGGCATGACCGTCTGTTGCTGGAAAACGGCGTGGTTGGCTTTGCCCCCATCCGTGACGAATGGCGAGAGGCGTTAAAATTTATGCGCGGTTTGTATGTTGACGGTCTTATGTCAACCTTCAGCTTTACCCAAAGCAACCAGCAGCATATACAAATGGCAAATGACCCGCGTGATATACTTGGCGCGTTTGCTTCCCCCGGCATTACTTTCACGGCTATGCAAAACTCGCCGGAGGTCATGGCGCGGTATGTGGGCATAGGCCCGCTTATGGGGCCGGACGGGGCGCGTTATTCAACCGTTAATATCTCGCGCCCAAGACCGCAAGGGGTAATCACATCCGCAAGCCAGCATCCGGTCGAAGTATTTAAGCTGTTCGACCTTATGCTGAGCGAGTACGCAAGCCTGTTTGGGCGGTACGGCGAGCCGGGTGTCGATTGGGAATTTGCCGCCGAGGGCGACATAAGCGTTTTAGGCACGCCCGCCACCGTCCGCATTATCAATCAGCTTTGGAACGTGCCGAACAACAAGCATCTTCACCAAATAGTTCCCCATATTCTCAGACCGGGGTATTCCTGTGATTCGATATGGGACTTTGCAGAAACAGACGGCGAATATATGAACATCCAAGCGGTTTTGCTTCATCAGGGTCATGGGCCTGCCGAAACTGTCGGCCCGCTTGATTTGACGGGCGAGGAAGAAGAACGTGTATTGCATATACGGACGGATATTGCCGCATATGTCACCCAGAGCATCATCCAGTTTATTACGGGGCAGCGAGATATATATAGTAACAACGCATGGACGGCGTATGTGAGTGAATTTGAAAGATTGGGGCTTGCCGTGCTGCTTGAAACGGCACAAGCGGTTGTTGACCGAAGAAACTAAAGCCGATTAAACTGAAAACCGTCTGGCTGGAAGCGGCCCAAGCCCATTTTAAACCCCATTGGGAATGGGGAAGCGCGTCTAGCGAAGGTACGGGATTAGTCCCCCGGACGCGGCCTAGTGCCACCGCCCGGCTTGCGGAGTAAGACGGGCACAGGCACTGGCCAAGCCGGGGGAATCATCCCGGGCCGAGCGTTAGCGCGCTCCATTCCCAATGGGGTTTAAAATGGGCTTGGGCCGCTTCCAGCCAGACGGTTTTCAGTTTAATCGGCTATAAAGGGGAGTGTGTATGTACCGAATTTTTTTCGTTGACGATGAACCATTGGTTTTAGAATCGTTCATGTCAAGAGCGATTTTTTTAGAGTGCGGCTTTGTGAATATCGGGCATTGTACAAACTCTTTAGAAGCCGTCAAAGCAATAACGGAAGCGCAGCCTGAAATTGTTTTTTCCGACTTGAAAATGCCGGGGTTAAACGGCATTGAACTTATGGAAAAATTGAGAGAAAGCGGCTACATCGGCGAGTTTGTGATTGTCAGCGCATACAGCGAATTTCAGCAAGTACGGCAATTTTTCACTATGGACGGTTTTGATTACCTTACTAAACCTGTATCGGAACACGATTTGCAAGATTTGCTTGAAAAACTCGGACGCAAACTAGCGGCAAACCAAGAGCATGAAAAAAACGAAACCACTTCACCCGAGCTTAACATGATTACTTTGTATCTGCGTAAACATTTGGCGGATAAGCATACATTGGAATCAATCGGAAGCAAATTTAACATGAAGCCGAATTTTATATGCAACTTGTTTTCCCGCCATATGGAAACCACCTGTACGGCTTACCTTACGAATATTAGAATGGAAGCGGCTGCTCTGCTCCTTAAAACCTCAACAAAGCCTGTAAAGGAAATTGCAATAGCCTGTGGGTATCGGGATTATTTCTATTTTTGCCGTGTGTTCAGGAGTATATATTCATGCACCCCCACTGATTACAGGAGGTCGGCGCAATGAGAGACATTCCTCAAAAGCAGCTTATTCTGATAATGGTGCTTTTCACCGCTCTTATACTTGGCTTATGGTTTGGATATTCTGCGGTTACATACGCCTCGCTCCGCCAAAACGCTACGGAAAATGTGCAACTTACCGCAGAGCGTTTGATAAGCCAAGTCAGCGCAGAGTTTTCTCAAATGAACACTATTGCCGGGGTTATCGCCGGTTCATCTACCGTGCAGGATTTTCTTTTAACGGATACGACGGCAACATTTTTTGCCGGAGCGGAATCCGCTTCGGAGATTATTCGCAACGCCATCCACCCGCACTCTTTTGTGGACAGCGTTATCACCTTTGATAATGCGGGGAATTTTTTTCGCTTTACGGGCGGGCTGTCAAATGCGGCCTGTGAAGCACTACATGACATGGTGTATGGGGTGGGTTCATTGCAAACCATCATCGAATTGGACGGGGTATTGTTCTTTATGCACAGCGCACCCGTTTATTCCATTTTGGGGCAAAGACCGTTCCGCGTTGGAGCGATTGTACTGCTTACCCATTTGGATAGGACACGGGTTGCTCTGGTCGGCAGCAGTACGGTTCCAAACATAGACACAGCGGTCATACAGGACGACACCATTTTGCTTTCAAGCAATATGGGTCTTGAAGGCAGCCCGGATGCCGAGCTATACGAAATATACGGGCTGGTTTCACGTATGCATATTGCAGGGACAAACCTGTCTGTGGCTGCTGCCGTGAAAAGCGGGGCTATCTTCCCCGGCAGGCCGCTGTTTCTTGCGGCTTCTTTTGTCTTGCTTGCCATCATGCTCTTGTCCGTAAGATTCCTTTATACAACCCTAACCAGACGGCAAAAGCTGTTTAATGCGGAGTTAGTGCAAAAAGATATGCGTATCAGCCTTTTGACCACTCAAATTGACGCACATTTTTTGGTAAACACAATCACGAGCATACGCACCCTGTCCATGCAGAGCGGCAATGAAAGTGCCGGACGTATGGCTGATGGATTGGCGCAGCTTATTCAACATAGGCACAACGGCGATGAACTGTGCAACATATTCTTTGAGTTTGAGATGCTTGAACGGTACGTAGACATTATGAATATCCGGCATGGCAATAAATTCATCGCCGAATATGATGTGGACGACAGCTTGGCAGCCTACCTCATGCCGGGGCTTATTTTGCAACCCATTGTTGAGAACGCACTTACCCATGGCCTGCAAAACAAAGACGGTGAAGGGGTGCTGCAAATACGCGGGTATATGCGAGATGCGGTACTCATTGAGATTTCCGACAATGGCGCGGGCATTGAGCCTCTTAAACTGGATGAAATACGCGGTGCTTTAGACGCGACGAATTTTGGCAACTTCCCGGAACCGGGGCTTTCCGGCGTGGCACTGTGCAACGTCCATCGAAGAATCCGGCTGCGTTTTGGGCATGGTTACGGTCTTGCCGTAGACAGTACACCCGGAGGGTGGACAACCGTTACAGTCAAACTTCCGGCAACCCCTGACATAAACGCATAGAAGACTATGTAAAATGGGCATTTTTGCGGAACCCTTGATAATACTACAAATTAGATGATTAAATACCTCAACGCACTGGGCTACAGGTTAGACATTGTAAGAGCCGCACAATGACCCCCCTTCCGAGAGAACGCCGGACATCCGGCGTTTTTTCTATGAATATAGCATTTTTTGAAACAGTGCGGAAAATTAGCGTACATGCATTGTGGCGAACGAACGAGCGTGTTGCGTAGCAACAGCGGTGAGTGAGCCGTTTACAATGCATAGCTAATTTTCCGTACCGTTGGCAAAACTGCTATATTTTGCAAAATTTTGCCTTTCGCGTGAGATAATCCATATTTTAGTGAATCCTGTCTATACCCAAAGTGCTTTTTATTCATTACCATATACCCACCAACTACAAGGGGAGGGATGAATATTTATGGTGTTTATCTCTTAGATAACGACCGAATAACGCTTGCAAGCATTAAAAAATCGGCTCTGTGGCGTGAAAACAACTTTCGTGTAATAGGCTCAGGCACAGACCCGGACGCGGCAGCACGGGAAATAGCTGCCTTGAGACCCGCTCTGGTTATTTATGAATGGGAAACAGGCGGCATAATGCTAATGAAAAAGCTGAGAGCGGCAGGGGCGGACTGCGAGTTTATCCTGCTGACATACTGCCAATCCTTTGCGGCGGTACGCAGTTTTTACACAAACGGTGGGCTTGATTATCTGCTAAAGCCCTTCAACACGCAGGATGCGGAAAGAGCTTTGTTAAGATTTCACACAAAAAATCTAAATTAAAAAGGAGAGTGCAAAATGAACAAGGAAAGAACAAGGAAATTTGCACGGATGATGGCGGCGGTGCTGGCACTGGTGATGGTGCTTGGCATGGCAAGCGTGGTGATGGCGGCTGATGATGGATTTCAATTAGTCTATGACTCGTTGAGAAGCAGAACCCTGGCTACCCTTGACGCAGTGCCAATTGAAACAAGTACATTTGCCGTACATCAGATGCCGTGGAGAGACACCTTTACCAATCCGCACTATTTTTACTACAATCGCGTAACGGTTAGCGTAGGGAGTACCGTTACCGTAACATCCAGAACTAACTTTAGGGATGCCAATAATGATACGTTCTTGTATGCGCCGGGTGTTCCGCGCCGTTTTATGCGGCTTAACGAAGGCTTTACCTTCGAGGAGCCGGGGGAATATCGTTTAACATTTTACTGGGTAGCTCCCTCAGAGGAAAATTACCCTCTTGTTGAGATAGTATTTGAAGTAGTCGGGGGTATTGCGCCAACCCCTACGCCCACACCACCAGCGGCTGATGGGTTTGCGGTTGCTCATCGCCGTGCGGATGCAAACGTGCTGATAGCTACGATTGACACACAGCCTGTTACATTGGGTGAAAGAGGGGATATGTATTCAGCAAGTTTTTACCGCAACGTGACGGTTGTCGCAGGGACTACTATTACCATACCGAATCTTCCTATTCACGGAAGAGAAGTAGAGCAGTTACGCATGAGAAATCCTGCAATTGTACGCACCATGTGGACGGGCAGGGCAGCTAATTTCGATGGAAGAACATTTATTTTTGAAGATTTGGGCACACATCAGTTGCAATTTTTGCATAGGGACGGGCCTGATTTTGGAATCTATTTTACGATAGATTTTGAAGTAGTAGAGGGCACAGGGCAGCCTGTAACGCCAACCGTTTATGGCGTTGCCGCTGCCAACGACGAATTTCGATTGGCTTATGAACCGGCAGGCAACAGAACGCTTGTTACCATCGACACACAGCCTGTAGAAATAGACGCATTTGCCTCCATAATTTTTGACGGAATTGACCTTGGTATTCGAGTGTCCAGAAGCGTGACAGTTGTGGCAGGCACTACCCTTACCATAGAAAACGCACCGACTGTATGGGCCAGCCCGGGCAGTGGCATTAATTTTGCCGAAGTGTGGGGGAGAGGTATGACGCATGTTGCCACATTGCTCAGAACAGCAAGTGACCCACACACATTTACTTTTAATGAAACCGGACGGTATACCTTGGGTTTTATAAACCTTTCGCTGATTTCAGGGAGTCAGACTCCATTGTTTTACATTGAATTCACAGTAGTGGAAGGCGCGGCTCAACCCGTAATACCAACCCCACCCCTGCCCCCAACCTTGCCACCGCCAGCAGTTGGGCACATGAGGGCTTGACTCGCTCCGTTGGGCTTGGGCTTGTGCCAGAGAATCTTCAATCGGCATACGGCCAAGCCACAACCCGCGCAGAATTTGCCGCCCTTGGAGTTGCCTTGTATGAAACGGTAACGGGCCGCACGATTGCCGGGCGCATGACCTTTAGTGATACCAATGACATAAACGTACAAAAAATGGGCTATCTTGGCGTGGTAACAGGTGTAGGCGGCGGCAATTTCAACCCAAGCGGCAACTTAAACCGCGAGCAAGCGGCGGTTATGCTTTCACGCCTTGCAAATGTTATCGGCCAGCCCCTTCCCCCATCGGCCCCCACCTTTGCCGATAACGCCCAAATTTCCTCATGGGCACTTGACAGCGTAGGGCAAATACAAGCAACGGGTATCATGGGCGGCGTAGGCAATAACCAATTCGCGCCGCAGGGGGATTACACAAGAGAGCAGAGCATCATTACAATTTTACGTCTGTATGAAATGGTGCGGTAATTGACGTACACTGAGTAAAACAGCAGGCATACAAGCGGCGCGTCAATGCAAACGGTTCTACGAACCGGGCGCGTGACGCGCCGTTCCCTTTTAGACGAAACTATGGAGGTGACGGCTATGTCCGACAAACGAAGCAGAATCTTGTATATTAAGCGTTTTTAGAGGAGCAGACTGATGAGGCGCATCCCGCCGGATATATGGGTGTGCGGCGACGCACTGACCGCAGCACTAGCCATGCTTAACGAATTGGATGGCTAAGTTTTTCGATATTCACACAAAACCCCGTCTGGCAGTCCAATGGTCAGGCGGCTTCCGTCGCCGGAGAACATTAGGCTGGAAAACTGTATAAGCTCATGGGGCTCTATAAGTAAAGCCCCATCAATCCCGGTGCTGTAATGGCCTTTTAATATGTCATGTCCCGGGATTTCATTTGTCTCAAAACTGCCGTCAGCGTTAAAATTGTAATAAAGAATCTGCCCGTTTACCTCCCGTTGCCAGCGGCCGACAAGCCGCCTTGCAATCGCCACACCGGAAGGTTTCGCCGTTGGGCCATGTATAAGGGTGGCCAATGCCTTTGCAAAAACCTCGGCGGTTAAGTCAAGCTCCGGAACATTACGTTTAGGGGCATGACTTTTGGCCGCCGCATTATCTGCGACAGCCGCCTTGCATTCCGCCAAAAACGGGATATATTTAGAATTTTTTACGCCAGCAATTTTGCGTTGCAAATTATGTATAAACTCCTCTTTTTGAGGAGTATTCAGGCCCTTGAAATAGGCCCTTAATTTATTTATGTCTGAATCCATTTTCAGCCTGCGGAGACACGCCTGTTTGAGCGGCGGTTGCGCTTGCGATAAATCGGCTGGCGTTCTTCGTTGATTACAAGGGTGGGCGGCTGGTCGGATTCCACTGTGTCCCTGGTGATAATGCAACGCTCAATTGTGGAGTTCGACGGCACATCGTACATAATATTCGTAAGCATATTTTCCACAATGGCCCGCAGGCCGCGCGCGCCTGTTTCGCGCTCAAGGGCTTTTTTGGCGATGGCGCGAAGGGCATCCTCTTCGAATTCCAAATGTACATGGTCAAGCTCAAGCAGGTATTGATACTGCTTGGTAAGTGCGTTTCGTGGCTTGCTTAGAATGGAAATCAGCGCGTCCTCATCCAAGCTGTTGAGGGTAACAACCACGGGGAGACGGCCTATCATTTCGGGAATGAGGCCATAACGGTGCAAGTCGCGAGGCTGGACATTTTTCAAGATATCATCCTGAATTTTCTCTGCCTTGGTTTTGACCTCCGCACCGAAACCGATGACTTTTTTATTCATGCGCTGCTCGACAATTTTATCAAGTCCGCTGAATGCACCGCCGCAAATAAATAATATATTTGTGGTGTCGATTTGCAAAAAGTCCTGATGGGGATGCTTGCGTCCGCCCTGTGGCGGCACGGAAGCTACCGTTCCCTCAAGGATTTTCAGCAATGCCTGCTGAACGCCCTCGCCGCTGACATCCCGGGTAATGGAAGGATTGTCGGAGCGACGGGAGATTTTGTCGATTTCGTCTATATAAATGATGCCGCGTTCGGCCCGTTCAATATCAAAATCAGCCGACTGAATCAGTTTGAGCAGAATATTTTCAACGTCCTCACCCACGTATCCGGCCTCGGTAAGGCTGGTTGCGTCGGCAATGGCAATGGGCACCTGTAGAAACCTCGCCAGCGTCTGCGCCAGATGGGTTTTGCCCACCCCCGTCGGCCCGATTAGAAGCACATTACTTTTTTGCACCTCGATGTCGGTGTCGCCCAGATGCTCCATGGCTATTCGCTTGTAGTGATTATACACCGCCACGGAAAGAGCCACTTTTGCGCGGTCCTGGCCGATTACGTACTCGTCCAAAAATTCGCGGATTTCCTTGGGCTTGGGCAAGTTGAAGGTCTCGTCAAAATCCGGCGCGTCCTCCATGCTTTCGTCAAGGATTCCGCAGCACATGTCCACGCAGGTGTCGCAGATATACGCGCTGGGGCCGGCTATAATTTTGGCAACCTCGTCCTGACGCTTGCCACAAAATGAGCATCTTGTGGCGGCTCTGCTTTCAAATTTGGCTGGCATTATGCCGACTCCCTTCGGGTGATGATTTTGTCGATGATTCCATATGCCAAAGCTTCCTCGGATGTGAGGAAATTATCACGGTCGGAGTCGCTGGTTACTTTTTCAATAGACTGTCCCGTGTTTTCGGCCAAAAGCTTGTTCAGCTTATTTTTGATTTTAATTATATGCTCGGCATGAATTTGGAAGTCTGAGGCTTGGCTGCGGCCTATTCCGCCGGAGGGCTGGTGAATCATGACCTCGGAGTTGGGCAAAGCAAAACGCTTGCCCTTCGCACCCCCGGCCAGCAAAAATGCACCCATGCTGGCGGCAAGCCCCACACAAATCGTGGAGACGTCACATTTAATATGATTCATCGTGTCGTAAATCGCCAAACCCGCCGAGATTGAACCACCGGGGCTGTTGATATACAGGCTGATGTCCTTGTCCGGGTCCTCGGATTCCAAAAACAGAAGCTGGGCGATGATTACGCTCGCGCTTACGTCCGTAACCGCATCACCAAGGAAAATAATACGGTCTTTTAACAAGCGAGAGTAAATGTCATACGAACGCTCGCCTCGGCTGGTTTGTTCTATTACATAAGGTACTAAGCTGGCCATAATATTACCTCCTTATTATTTTAATGGGGGCTCTGCCCCCAAACCCCCGCCTGCGCTTCCTCGCTGCGCTGCGGGCATCGCGCTTTGCGCGATGTTTATTCTTCATTTAGGTCAATTTGCATATCCAACGGCTCGTCTGTGGCCGTGGCTTTTTCCATTACAAAATCAAGAGCTTTTTCACATAAAATCGAACGCTCAATATCCTTGCGGCGGGACGGGTGCATGTCGGAAATTATTTTGTCAAGGTCTTCACCCTCTTGACTTAACATTTCGCTTAGCTTTTTGCTGAATTCCTCTTCGGTTACGGTGATGTCTTCTTTTTTAGCTACGGCCTCCAGTGCCAGCACGCCTTTTACGTCCTCTTCCGCCTGAGGCCGCCATTGCGTTTTTAGGCTCTGCTCCGTCAGCTGGGTAAAGCGCATATAGTTCTCGATGTCCATGCCGCGCATTTCGATTTGACGGGTAAAATCGTGCATCATGTCGTCAAGACGCGCAAGATACATGGCCTCGGGTACTTCCATTGTGGCAACCTCAACAAGCTTGCGCATTACGTGGTTGCGCTTTTCGTTTTCCAAGTTGGCGGTCTTATGCTCGGTGATTTTTTTGGCTAGGTCATCGCGGAATTCCGTCAGTGTATCGAACTCGGAAACGTCTTGGGCAAAGTCGTCGTCTATTTCGGGAAGCTCGTTGGCTTTTACGTCTAAAATTTCCACCTCGAATACTGCGTCTTTTCCGGCGAATTCCGGCGCGTGATATTCCTCGGGAAATGTTACGTTTACGGATACGTCGTCGCCGGGAATATGGCCGACCAACTGTTCCTCAAAGCCGGGAATGAATTGACCCGAGCCCAAAGTCAAGTCATGGTCCTTGCCCGCGCCGCCCTCAAAGAGCTCACCGTCAATGTAGCCCGTGAAGTTAATCGTCACAACATCTTTAAGCTCCGCCGGGCGGTTTACGCTTACCTGACGGGAATTTTTCTCCTGCTCGGCGCGGAGGGCATTTTGAATGTCCTCCGCGGTGGCGTCCGGCTCTCCTTTGGGATAGGTCAGGCCATAATATCCGTCGACCTCAGCTTCCGGCCGTGTATAAATTGTAGCGAAAAATACCGCGCCCTCCTTCTCGCTGATATCCCCCGGTTCGATTTCCGGCTTGTACACCGGCTCTACCTCCAGCTGGTCCAACGCGGCCTCGTAGGCGTCGGGCAAGACGTGATTGATTGCGTCGTCGTAGAACACGTCGCGCCCGTACATTTGTTCTATCATGCGGCGCGGGGCTTTCCCCTTGCGGAAGCCCGGTATATTGAAATAATGCTTGTTCCGATTGTACGCATGTGACAGCCCTTCGCGGAAACGCTCGGGGCTTACCGTGATTGTCAGCTTAACTTTGTTGTTCTCCAATTGCTCCATCGAACTTGTGACGTTCATTTTTGCAGCACCCTCCAAGTTTTTGATTCGTTCTACATACAGCGGTGAGTATATCACAGGGTCTTCCCCTTGGCTATAGTAAAATAAATATGGTTCACGTGAGTCTAATTTGGGGTGTGCGGCGGTTGGGTGTGGCACTCAGATGTGGATTGCGAAATGACTGCGAAGCCAAGCGGTGCATTACAGCGGTCAGAAAAACGAGCGTTCGCAACGGCGTCAGCCGTTAGGCGAATGCCGATTTTCGCCGATGTACCAACCGCGTGAAGGCGTAGCTAGAGTGA
>Ga0209755_10000646_pt1 | contig 61575 bp, 57 predicted proteins | sample TergutCo191P1_FD_187301 | JGI IMG/M metagenome (GOLD analysis project Ga0209755, IMG submission 187301) | Cornitermes sp. P1 segment gut microbial communities from Petit-Saut dam, French Guiana - Co191P1 (SPAdes) (version 2) | ecosystem: Host-associated > Arthropoda: Insects > Digestive system...
TCATCTATAAGAGGGGTAGTAATACCCCCGGCAAGTTTGCGTTTTTGTTCCCAGTTCGCATTAAGTAAGTGTCCCATTGCATCAATATTATCATTGCTCAGCTCTTTATGCAATTCGTCTGTGTATCCGCTGATTTTTAGTTGAGCCTGTTCTTTCTCTGTGTCAGTTGCTACGTTTTTTCCTTGTTCGGCTAAAATTGCAGAGGCAGAACGCAAGTCACCTGTGTAGAACATTAAAAGGTTATTTTCCAAACGTAGCATGGCGTCGTCAGATAAAATAACGGGGTCTACGTCCACATGCCCATCTTTTCGGAATCTAAAAACATGCAAGCCTCCGAAAGCGGCTGCATATTGGTCTTGCTTGCCGATAGGTTCTCCAAGTAAGTCAATTTCTGTATGACAGGCTTCTGCCGCTAAGCGGCCTGCGGATACATACTTCCCCGTATAGGCGTGCAAGGCATGAATTAAAGAAACTGTAAAAGAGCTTGAAGTTCCCAAACCTGTTCCGGCAGGCACATCCGCAGTTGATGTAATTTCAACACCGTTTATTTTAAATTTTTCCAATAAAACACGGAATATTGGATGTTTTAGCTGAGACGGAGTATCCACAGTTTCGCTACCGGAATATTTACATACCAGTTTATCCGGATAAAAATAGGGGTGTATAGAAATATAAATGTACCGGCTAAGACCAGCTGATAACACAGAGCCACCGTGCTTTTTGTAGAAAGCAGGTAAATCGCTACCTCCACCGCAAAAACTAACACGGGTTGGTGTTTTTACGATAATCACGTACATCCACCTTTCAAATGGTCAATACCACACAATGATTTGTAGAAAATAGACATCATTAAGTGGTCTATAACCATATGTATATCTTCGGTAACTTGCATACTCATTACCGGCACATTAACGGATATGTCTACCATTTTGCTAAGTTTGCCGCCATCATACCCGCTGAGCCCGACTGTTGTTGCTCCCTCTTTTTTTGCAAGCTCTATAGCCTTCAATACGTTTGGTGAATTGCCGCTACCAGAAATTCCGATTACAAGGTCATTAGCGCTTACATTGCCGCGCAACTGAAACTCGAAAACTGAATCATAGCCGATGTCGTTGGCTATTGCCATTACTGTTGCGATATTGTCATTTAGGCTTATAAAGCGAAATTTTTGTTCTATGTATTCGGACACACCCTTGTTAAAATCATTAACAAAATGCGAAGCAGTAGAGGCACTGCCACCATTTCCCATAATATATATGAACGCAGATTTTTGTCGTGTAGCTTCGATAGCGTTCATTAACTGGTTAATAGCCGAAACATCAAGCTTTTTCAAAATTGAAATTTCTAAATCTATATACTGGTTTATTGCTTCTGCATAGTCCAAAATTATTCCTCCCTAAGAATATTAATTGTATGTTTTAATCCTTCTTCTATTTCATAAATAGGTTTCCAAGCCAAGGCTCTTAACTTGTTTGAGTTTAGCAATGCTTTCGTAGCTGTGGAGTAGCCTTGTTTTTCGCTTTCGTCAGGAACTTCAAATATCACTTTTGTTCCGCTGATTTGTGCCAGTAAATGCGCTAAGTCTTTTAAGCTTATATCATGGCTTCCGTTTGAGGCAATGTTATAAGCCTCCCCACGGACACCATGTAATAAAATATACAAAAGCCCTGCAACTGCATCTGGAACATAGGTATAAGAGTACAATTGATCGCCGGCACTTTTTAATATAATATCCTCTTTGTAAATACTTTTAGATATAAACTGAGCAATTGCCTTGGAATCTGTTTTTGCCATAGTTGCGCCGTATACCCTGCTTAAACGTGGTATTACCACATCAATATTGTATGCATGGGCGTAGGCTTGGCAAAGGGCTTCTCCTGCTCGTTTACTTTCCGGATAACCTGCACGTAAACTATTGCTATCTATATAACCGCAATAGCTTTCTGTAAATTCGTTAATATCGCCACGGTTTTCGCCGTATACTTCTACTGATGATAGAAACATAAAACGGCAATCGCTTTGTTTGACAGACAGATCCAACATATTTTTTGTGCCCGTAATATTTGTCATAATTGTGCCGACCGGGTCTTTGGAATATTGGATAGGATGAGTGTTGCTTGCCGCGCTTATGATGAAATTTATTGGGCACTCAAGCTTAATAGGTTTATTCACATCCTGCTCGATAAAACTAAAACAAGGGCTACCCCAATAGGCTTTAAATCTTTCTTTTGCTTTTTCTTCATTCCGGCTAGTTGCAATTATCTTTACGCCTTCACATTTTGCTAATACATCTATCATGAATGAGCCTATCATTCCAGTAGCACCCGAAATTAAGAATGTTTTTCCCTTAAAGTAACTCCAATCTATGGGAGTATTCAACACGCTTTTCACTTGTTCAGCATATCGACTCGATTTACAAAAAGTATTCATTTGAACCACGCCTCATCCTTAGCCTTGTACAGGGCTTTAAACAAGGCTATATCTTCTTTAGATGTAATTTTTATATTTTTTTCAGAGCCTTTTGAAAAATAGAGATTATCGCCAAGCTCAAGCATCATAGTATTGGTATAGACAGCGCCAGTTATGCCCATTTCTACTGCCTTTTTGTGTGCTGAAAGAACTTTACCGAATTGATAAGCCTGCGGGGTTTGAACCCGCATTATTCCGTCACGATGAATACTCTCGCTGCCGCTTATTCCATCGTCAGTATAGATAATTGTCTCTTGGCAACGGACAGCGGAAAGCCCTGAACCATATTTTTGTGCAGTTTCCACACAATCGGTAATAACCCATTCTGGTATTAGTGGCCGTACAGAATCATGAATAATTACGATGTCGCTTGGCTTCAATATATTTTCAAGCGATACTAAGGCATTACGGGTGGAGGATTGAACTTCTTCACCCCCGGGCACTATATGTCGAAGTTTGCTTATGTTTGCCTCAAGCGCATTGGCACGAAGTATGCTTTCCCAACCTTCAATGCAAGACACAACTATATAATCAATCATAGGATGCTCTTGAAAAGCTTTTAGCGCATAAATAATAAGCATTTGGTTAAACATTGAAATAAACTGCTTAGGTATATCTTGATTTGAACGAGTACCTGCCCCCCCGGCTAATAATATAGCAACATTCATTCTTTTTCCAACATCCTTTTATCTTTTAATGTCTTAAACAAATCAATATCTTCAAATCGGTTGATTTTTAAGTTATACTCTGAACCTTTAGAGAAATTTATCTCATGCCCAAGTGCAGAAACCATAGTGCATACATCCATATGCTCGCGAACGCCTTGTTCGTTTGCCTGTGAAAAATAATCTAGTAAATTCCCCAAATGATAAGATTGTGGAGTTTGGATTCTTAGTAATTTATAGCGGCCTATTGCCTCGTAGCCTGTTTTCCTGTCATGTGTCCTCATGAAGGCGTCCATAGAGCCAATTGCCGCAATACCCATACCAAACTCTCTGCAAGTTTTTATGCTATCTGATATAAGCTCACTATCGACCAAGGGGCGTATTGCATCATGTATTACAACGATGCTTTCTTCATGGCATTCTTCCCCTATGGTGCAGACGCCCCTATATGCCGAATCTTGACCGGAAGCACCTGCTGAAATTATCTTTTTCATTTTGCTTATATTAAACTGCTGACAATACGATTCTACCATGGCTTGCCAGCCATCTAAACAGATAAAATATATTTCATCTATTTCGTTATGCTCTTGAAAAGTTGTTAGGGTATAAACAAACAAGGGTAAGTCATCTACTAAGCAAAATTGCTTTGGTACATGACTTTGGAAATATGGATCGTTACCCCCTGCTAAAATTAATGCTATTGTCATTTTTGTTTTCACCTACACTCCGATGTTTGTCCATTTTTTACACTCGTCATAAATTGCATTACCTGCATTGCCTACATTGGCATTCTCTTGATAAATAGTATCAACTTGCTTTGAAAAAATATTGTTTGAATTTATTTCGTCGGAATATAATAACATGTCAATTAATGCAGATGTTTCCATAAATGAAAGTTCATTTAATATATATCCCCCTGAGCTGTTTGCTATTTTGCAATGTTGCATCATTATATCTTTACAGAACATTGAAACTTTTTTTGTATATGAATTTTTTGTCGGAAACGATATGGCTTCTCTGCGCAAGGTAGTGGTGCTGACGTCATATTCAATAAACTCTGAGCTTGTTAAATCAATAGCGCATAATTTATTATTCAAATTAGTTTTTACCGACACGAATTTTTGTTGCTTTGCCGAATTGTTTTCCGATAGATTCTTAAGTTTAAACTCTTCAGCTTCTAAAACATGATGAGATTTAATATTAATTTTTATGGATTTGTTTGAATAACCCGGAAAGAACCAAGCATAGCCATTTGCATATATACAATAATTAAAAGACACATTTTCTGGCTTAAATCCAGGTAAATCAATAGGTATTTTTATTATTTTATTTATTTTCATATCCCATTTTAATATTGGCTGAGTTCCCATTGTTGCTAACCAGTGTGATTCGCCATCAAAACAGCTACAAATAATCCTTTCGTTTGTCTCAAACGTTTTAAGAATTATAAAACAGCATGTATCCATATCAAAAGTAACAAAGGCATTAGCGTAAAAACAAAACAATGTAACAACAGAGCCATCAACCACACCGTCTGTAAAAAAACGTGTCCCATTCAATTTGTCATGCGTGTTTATGTCTATAATCCAGTCGACGAAATAATCCAACTCACCCGTATGACAAGAATATCGAACAATGGCAGGGTAACAATATGGAAAAAAATAAATAAAATCTTTATACACTACTGAAAATGAAAATTTTGCGCCCTTTTGAAACTTAGTGTTAGGTAAATAGTCTAAGCTTTGTAAATCAACTTTTTTAAATGTTCCTCTTTCTAAATTGTAAATGTTGATGGTGTTTGCATCAAAAGGTGTTAAATACAGATTATCTTCATGTTGAACAATAGATGAATGCAAACGTCCAAACGATTCCTCTTCTTGAAAATCCCCAACGTAGTCAACATTTCGTGTGCGCTTATCCATTTTAAATAAGCCGTTTATTGTTAAGGGAGAGAACCATAAGTGAACCCCGTCATCATACACACTTTCAAAAAGCAAGGGTGTAGTTTGAGGCGTTGTCATTACCACCGGATTACCGGTAGCTTGATACAGAGGTATAAGCGATGATTTGTCTCCATAATAAAAATCTGTACATAAAATTGCACGTTGTAAATTTACTGTATCATCGTATATACCCCAATTACCTTTACTATAGTCATTAATAATTGTCTCATACTCCCTATATAAACGCGGGCGCATAGACTCATACGTAGATTTATTTAAAGGGTGAGGTCTCCACCATAGAACAACATCATTACGATTTTTAAATATTTCAAGCACATCTCGTAATTTCTTTAAATATTGCTCGTTTCCTTCTAAAATAGCAGAAATAGAGGTGTTGTATAACACCACATTTTTTCCGTCTATTAATTTTTGCCAAGGTTCTGGAAGAATGAAATCTTCACGTTTTGCATTTACAATAGCGTCAAATTTGGGGCTTCCCCATGCGACAAATTTATCTTTTAGGTTTCCGAATCTGTCTCCATAATTTTTTTTGAAACCCTCAATAAAAGCATCACGTATTTTTTCCGATTGCAACACAACTTTATGGGCAAACATACATGCCGAAGTAGTGAAATGCATTTCTTGAGGTATACCCCCAAAAACTGAATATGGAACATAAATAAGCATATCTGTAAAATTACGCAGACGCTCGCAGTAAAAATCTTGGTGTACACTTGTAACAAAATTATTTCCATCATAGGGGGCGAAGGTAAAAATGGCATCTGGTCGCCTAGCTTCTATGTCGTAGAATTGCCAGTCGGTTATTATAAACTTATCATCATAGCAATCTGCACCCTCATAATGCATTTGCGCGTTAGAGCCATCGGAGTTGCGGGAATAGTATGGGACGGGAATCCAAAAAGCATCGCAGTTGGGGTCTGCTTTGGCGGCAAGATATATAGATTCAAGGGAATCTGACATGGAGGCTTTATACGATATAAAGGCAATTTCAAGCCGGTTTGGCTTTAATTTATGGTTGACGTTGTTCTTGATTTTAGTAAAATGTTTCCTTAAAAATTTATCACCAATCTCAGCATTGCTTCTTTTGAACAGAAGCTCACAATATTCTACCAAAAGTGCAACGGTTTCCGTTCCTGTACTATCGGAACCTTCTATAGCCTCAATAAAGTCACACAGGGACAAAGCCGCTTCTTGACAATCTCCATAAAGACCTGCCGCTTGGGCTTGACTTATAGATTCTAACAAATCAAGTATTTGCCTCTGTTGTTGCTTCCTCATAACCGGTTTCCTCGCTTTATATTAACGTGAAATTACTGCGAAAAAAGTCGCTAAAGTTCAACAACAGTAACCGAGATTATCTTACACTCTGGAAGTTTTTTTGTCAAGACTGGGTGGTTGACGAACACTATCATATTAAGCTACACTGAAACCAATATCGGAATTTGCAAAAAGGAGCTGTAAAATTTGATAGATACCCCCTGTATTAAAATAGACTACCAAAAACTAACAGCCAACATAAACCGTATGCAAGAAACATGCACCAAACACAACTGCAACCTACGCCCACACATCAAAACCCATAAATCAATAGAAATAGCCCGTATGCAAATGAAGGCCGGAGCCATAGGCATCACCTGCGCCAAGGTATCCGAAGCAGAGGTAATGGCCGCTGGTGGGCTTACAGACATTTTCATCGCCTACCCTTTAATAGGATCGGCTAAAATTGACAGAGCCATTATACTAGCCAAAAGGCTCAATCGCCTAATTCTAGCCGCAGACAGCTTAGCCGGGGCAGAAGCCCTTTCCCGGGAAGCTGTACGGCACGGCTTGGAATTAGAGCTAAGGCTGGAAATAGACAGCGGCGCTGGGCGCACCGGTGTTACTGCGCAAAACGCCGCAGATTTAGCTGAGGCTATTTCAAAACTGCCTAACATACGGCTTACCGGGCTATTCACATTTAGGGGCGTAGCGGCCAATTTGGAAGAATGTACCTTGCTAGATCAAGTTAAGCGCACACTTTCCCAGCGGGGGATTGAAATTAAAGACTTAAGCGCGGGTTCCACCCCTACTGGGCTGGCTTGCGCCGCTTCTGGGCTACTTAATGAAATACGGCCTGGCACCTATGTTTTTTACGACCAAAGCTGTCTACTACAGGGCGCTTGCCAGGCGGACGACATAGCCGCACGTATAATTGCCACGGTAGTTAGTACGCCCAAGCCCGATTATGCCGTAATAGACGGCGGCTCTAAAACCTTTCCCATGGACGTACAGCTTAGTAACAAGAGCTACGCCCATGTTCTGGGGCGTGACGATCTTATATTAGATAAGCTAAACGAAGAACACGGTATGCTACGAACCTCCGACGGCTCGCCTACAGGCCTTAAAGTCGGCGATGTATTGGAGTTAATACCGTCACATATTTGTCCTGCGGTTAATCTTCAAAATTATATTTATATAGAAGAGGGCGGCGTAATACGGCGCTTGCCTGTAGATGCGAGAGGAATGGTGCTATAATGAACATTGAAAAACGTATGCAAGAGCTGGGCTATGCTTTGCCCGCGGATCCCGGAAAAGGCGGGGTGTATATGCCCGTTAAGGAGTTTTGTAATAATATGGCTTATGTTTCCGGAAATGTGCCTATTATAGGCGACGATATTATTACCGGGCGCTTGGGTGCTGATTGCTCCTTTGAGGACGGGCAAAAGGCGGCAGAGTGGTGTACGCTTAATTTATTGGCTGTTTTGAAAACTCATTTGGGCGATTTGGATAAAATTAAATCTTGCGTTAAAATGACGGTTTTTGTGGCTTGTACGCCGGATTTTTATGATCATCCGAAAATTGCTAACGCCGCTACCGAGTTGCTTGTTAAGATAATGGGCGAGGAAAAAGGCTGTCCGTCCCGTTCGGCTATTGGGGTGGCTTGTCTGCCTGTTAATGTGCCGGTTGAAATTGAATTGATGGTAGAGTTGCAACAATAGAAGCGAGCCTGTCTGGTACAATACCAGACAGGCTATTTTTTTATTTTTATTTTATTTTAAACTCATTCGGAAGATTCTTCGCCTTGATGCTCTTCGTGATGTTCTTCTTTATCGCCTTCGTCGTTTGCTGTGGCGCTAAGCTCTCTTAGGTAGCGTTCCAGCTCGTCTATGCGCTCGAAGATTGCGGCGGCGTCTGATTCCTCGAAGGGGCGAATGTACTTGTGTAGCATGTTGTTGTAGTCGTCTTGGAAGGCTTGCATACGGCTACGTTGCACCTCTACAGATTCGTATACGCGCCTTAGTTGTTCTAGGGTGCGGTTTTTGTATTCGGCCGCCTCTAGGTGGGTGTTTTTAAGGATGTTATCTGCGGCCACCTGGGCGCTTATTATTGCGTTTTTGATGGCGTTGTCTTTGTCCTTGTAGCTCTTGATTACTTGTTCTAAGGTTTCGATGTATTCGTCTACTTCCTGGGGGTTGTAACCGCGTTTTACAATGCTAAAACTTTCCATAACCTGCACTCCTACTCTTTGTTGAAATTTGCCTCTGTTTGCAGTTTACCATATAATAGAAAAAAAAGCGAGAGGCATATTTTATGGATCATGAGACTTATATGAAAGAGGCCTACAATGAGGCTCTGCTTGCATACGAACTGGGCGAGATTCCTATAGGCTGTGTAATAGTTGGCCCTGCCGGTGAAATTATTGGGCGCGGGCATAACCGGCGCACTATAGAAAAAAACGTTCTTTACCACGCGGAGCTGATTGCTATAAATCAGGCCTGTGAATATATAGGCGACTGGCGTTTGGAAAACTGCCGCTTGTACGTGACTATTGAGCCTTGCCCTATGTGCGCTGGCGCTATTTTGCAAGCGCGGGTGCCTTTGGTTGTTTATGGCGCTAAAAATCCTAAGGCTGGCTGTGTTGGCTCTATTTATAATCTATTAGACGAGCCGCGTTTTAATCACCGCGCAGAGATTATTTTTGGAATTTGTGAGGAGGATTGTGCCGGGCTTATGCGAGAGTTTTTTTTGCGTTTCAGGTAGATTCATAACAACAGCATCGCATCCCCAAAGCTGAAAAACCTATACTCTTCCTTTACAGCCGCATTGTAAGCCGCCAATATATGCTCTCGGTCGCAAAAGGCCGATACTAGCATAATTAAGGTAGATTCCGGTAGGTGGAAGTTTGTTAATAGGCCGTCTATGGCCTTAAATTCAAAGCCGGGATAGATATATATATCTGTCCATCCTGTTCCTGGGACTATGTGGCCGCTTTCGTTTACACAACTCTCTAAAGTGCGGCAACTTGTTGTGCCTACGGCTATTACGCGGCCGCCTCTGTCTTTGGTGCAGTTGATTTTTTCGGCCTCGGCTGGGTCTACCCGGTAGTACTCGCTGTGCATTAGATGCTCAGTTATATCGTCCGTTTTTACTGGACGGAAGGTTCCCAGGCCTACGTGTAGGGTTATTCTGGCTATGTCTACGCCTATTTCCTCTATTTGTTTCAAAACTTCTTCGGTAAAGTGCAGACCGGCTGTTGGCGCGGCTACTGAGCCCTCGTGTTCGGCATATACTGTTTGGTAGCGGTCTTTTTCGGCTTCTTCCTTTATATATGGGGGTAGGGGAACTTCGCCGTGCTTTTCCAATAACTCTTCCCAGTCGCCTTTGTAGGTCATTGTAACGTTGCGTAGGCCGTCGTGGGTTAGCTCGTCTACTGTCGCTACTATTTCGCCGCCCGCGAAGATTATTTTTGTGCCGGGTTGACACTTTTTGCCTGGCTTGCATAGTACTTCCCAGCGGTGATCGTCTATTCGTTGGTGTAGCAATAACTCTATTTCTGCGCCGCTTTCGAGGTGTCCGCGTAGTCTGGCCGGAATTACCTTTGTGTTGTTAATAACCAAACAGTCGCCAGGATTCAAAATATAGGCTATATCTGTAAACATGCGGTGTTCGTAAGAGCCGCTTTTGCGGTTTATTAGCATTAGGCGCGATGCCGAACGCTCTTTTGCCGGACTTTGCGCTATTAGATGCTCTGGTAGCTCGTAGTAAAAATCTTGTTTTTTCATATTTTGCCTCTCTTTATTTTATTCTATAGTAATGCCTGTGTAAAAGTGGCTTAATATCTCTCTGAATGTGTAGCCGCGCCTTGCCATTCCTTCTGCGCCGCGCTGGCTCATGCCTACTCCGTGGCCGAAACCTCTTCCCGTGAATACCACATCATTGCCGCTTGTTGTGACTTGTTGTGGCTGTTGGACTGATATTCCCTGGGCGCTTATTATATGCAGACCTTGAGACGGAAGTGCTATGGTTTGGTTTCCGTCAAAGACGAAAACCATCTCTGGCGGTGCTTGGTCGCCTAGCGTAAACATTCTACTGCTTAGCGCGGGGTTAAAAAATGTACGTATTTCTTCCCGGGTCAGAACCCGATTGCCATGCGTTTGATGGATTATTAGCGATTCTACCCTGCCTGATGGTAGTACGCTACCTATAGATACGCCTGTAACGTTGGGGCCTATTTCTGCCAAGGTAAAACTGCGCGTCCATATCACGGGCTCATGCTCGTGCGGGTCGCTTACTGACACTAAATACGGCCTTGGCTCTTGCCATACGTTTTCAGAATTTTCTGTAAAGCCGCCGCTACTTGCAAAATATACCGCGTCAATTAGCTGGCCGTTGAAGTATATGGCAAGCCCGGCTGTGGCTAAAACGGCCGCTGTTGTGTTCTCGTGTTCCCATTCCACGCCGCGGTACACCTGACAGCATACCCGGTCGCAGACATCAAAACCTACATGGGCGCTACCGCTAAAAGCATAGGTTCTTGCGGCTACGGCCTGGGCTTTTAGGGCTTCCGGATGCCAGCTTGCTGGCATTTCTGACGGGACAACGCTGAATAGATATTCTTCCACCGAAACTATATTGACGGCGGTTATGCCATGCCCCAGCCGGGCGAACTCTGCGCCACCTCTGTAGGCTCTGCCGTCTAGTCTTATGGGCTCGCCAAGGGCGTCCATAATCAACGTAGAGCTACACATAGTGCGCACACGTGTATTGCCGTCGTACAGGGCTATTTGATGCCCGCCGTAAGGCCTAACCTGAAACGAGCCGCTGTTAGACTGCAAAAAGTTTTGGCCGCCGTATATAATTACAGCGTTATTTAGGGTTATGGCGCTTCTGTTGCTAAAGTCAGACAATAGGCCTACGCGCAAATGCGTAGGCCTATTACTCGCTTGTACACTAATGAACGCTGGTGCTAATAGCGCCATAAACAGCAGAAATAATAGTTTCTTCATATTAAAAATTAAAATCGTCTGGGTCTGGGCCCACGCGTTGGTCTTTGTTGAGGGCGTCAATAGCGGCTACGTCCTCTGCGCTAAGTTTGAAGTCAAATAGGTTGATGTTATCTTTAATACGGCTGGCTGTTACAGATTTAGGAATAGCTACAACGCCCAGGTCTACGTTCCAGCGTAAAATTACCTGCGCTGGGCTTTTTCCGTATTTTGCGCCTATTTTTTTGAGTACTTCATTTTCCAACAGATTATCACGCACGCCGTTTGTTCCGGCGCTACCGCCAAGCGGACTCCATGATTGCGGAATTATACCGTGCTTTTTACAGCATTCAAGAAGTGGCTTTTGCGTTAAATTTGGGTGCATTTCTATTTGGTTCATTGCCGGCACAACGCTCCATACCTTTTTTATGTCCTCAATATGATGCTCGTGGAAGTTGCTTATGCCTATCGCTTTTGCCCGGCCGCTTTTGTAGATTTTTTCCATCGCAAGCCAGGTATCCACATATTTGCCCTTAACCGGCCAGTGGATTAGGTACAGGTCTACGTAATCGGTGTCCAAATCCTTCAAGCTTTGCGCAAAGGCCGCTTCCGGATCGCCTGTTCTTTGCACTTCGTTCCATAGCTTTGTGGTTAGGAAAATTTCTTCCCTAGGAACGTCGCTTTCCTTCATGGCAACACCCACGGATTTCTCATTACCGTAGATGGTGGCTGTGTCGATACTGCGGTATCCGGCGGCTAGGGCGGTTTTTATCGCCTCTATAGCCACTTGCCCGTCGTCTACCTGAAAGACACCAAAGCCCAGCATCGGCATTTTTGCGCCTGTGTTAAGTGTTACATACTCCATTTCATCCATTTCAATCCATCCTTCCATACTCTTGTCATATTTGTCCATCCTTCTGTTGAATATTATAGCACAAAAGCTACACACTGCTATAACTGCTACAAAAAAAACCGTTATCCACGACATAACTTGACCATTTCCCTAAGGTGATCGGGGGTTGTGCCACAGCACCCACCCAGTAAAGTAGCGGTTTCTTTCATTCTTTCCATGCTTTTGGCGAATTCTTGCGGCGTCATATTATAGCATACTTCCCCGTTTACCATTTCTGGAAGGCCGGCATTGGGCTGTACTATTATGGGCAGATTAGTTACTGCCGCCAGTTGGGAAAGCAAGCCCTCATATGGCTCTGGCCCAAAGCCGCAGTTCATGCCTATTGCGTCTACTTCCAGGTCTTGCAATTCCTGCGCCATGGAATTGACGTCTACGCCCATCATAGTGCGGCCGTTTTTATCGAAGGTCATGCTGGCGATTACCGGCAGGCCGACAGTTTTAACCGCGGATACCGCCGCCATTAGCTCATTCAAATCCATCATAGTTTCCGCTATTACAAGGTCAACCCCGGCCTGTTCCGCTACCTGCACAGATTTCAAAAATACGCTGTAGCACTCGTTATATTCAAAATCGCCGTAAGGCTCTAAAATTTTACCGGTCGGCCCCAGGTCTAGCGCCATTAAAATTTTTCTGTCTGCGCCGGAAATTGCCTCACGCATATGAGCCACCGCCGCCTCAATTATTTCGGCAAAGTTTTCATGATTAAGCGAATAGGCGCCAAAGGTGTTGGCCGTTAGAATATCCGCGCCCGCTTCTATATACTGCCTGTGAATTTCCACCACGGCCTTGCCGTTGGTTAAGTTTTGCGTGTCAGAGGCCTCGCCGGACTTTAATCCGTGCTTTTGTAGCATAGTGCCCATGCCGCCGTCTAAGAAAGTTAATTTGTCAAATTTCATCTTTACCACCCCGCTATTATACTGTCTGCTCTGGATTCTGTGCCGCCTATTAATACGTCATTACCGCGCCATATTATCTGACCCCGGCCGAAAAGCCCTGTGTTTAACGACGGCTGTATGTCATGCCCACGCTCTGCCAATTGTAAGGCTATGTGTCGTGGAAAATCTTGCTCTATTATAAACTTTTTGCCCTCTAGCCACTGCCAGCGCGGGCAATCCAGCGCCGCTTGCGGATTTAGATGGCGGTCTATCGTGTTGGTTATTACTTGCACATGCCCCTGCGGTTGCATGTAGCCGCCCATCACCCCAAAAGGCCCTATGGGAAGGCCGTTTTTGCTGAGAAAGCCCGGAATTATCGTATGATAACAACGCTTGCCACCGGCCAGGCAGTTGACATGTTCCGGATCAAGACTAAAGTCGCAACCGCGGTTTTGCATGGCGATACCCGTCCCCGGAATCACTATTCCGGAGCCAAAGCCCATGTAATTGCTTTGGATGTACGATACCATGTTGCCTTCGCCGTCGGCTGTGGCCAGATAGACCGTGCCGCCCTTGTAGGGTAGGGGAGCAAGGGGCTCTGCGGCTATATCCGTGATACGGGAACGCAGTTGGGCGGCGTAATCTTCGCTAAGGAAATCTAGCGGATCCTGTTTCAGTTGGTGACTGTCAGTCACCAACTGACGCCCGGCAGAAAAGGCAAGTTTAATAGCCTCAAACTGCTGATGATGCGTAGGGTTCTCGTAGCCTTTGAGGATATTTAGCGCGATAAGCGCAACAATTCCCTGGCCGTTTGGCGGCAGTTCCCATACATCGTAGCCGCGATAGTTGACAGAAATAGGCTCCACCCACTGGGGCGAAAATCCGGCAAGGTCAGATAATTTCATATAGCCGCCCTGACTGGCAGATGTTTCAGCTATTGCCTGTGCCAGGCGTCCTGTGTAGAAATTTTCCGCATTACTTAGGCCTATTTCTTCTAATGTATTGGCGTGATCTGGCAGTTTCCAAAGCTCGCCAATTTCCGGAGCGCGGCCATTATCCGTGAAGGTATCGTACCAGGCTTTAAATTCCTCGCCTTGGTAGAGTTTGTGGGCGTTTTTCCAGGCTTGTCCTACAACCGGCGAAACCGGATAACCCTCACGAGCGTAGCTGATGGCGGCTTGTAAACATTCCGATAGGCTTAAATTACCAAATCTCTTGATAAGAGCCGCCCAAGCGCCCGGCGCCCCCGGGACTGTTACCGGCGTCCATCCGGTTAGCGGCATTTTATCGAAGCCGGATTTTTTCACCTTCTCAATACTAATATCCGCCGGAGCGGGCCCGGACGAGTTTAGTCCGTACATTTTATTTTTTATCCAAACGATAGTAAAGGCATCGCCGCCTATGCCGTTGGAAGTTGGCTCTACAACGGTCAGACAGGCCGCTGTGGCAACGGCGGCATCCACAGCGTTGCCGCCGCGTTTTAGTATGTCAAGCCCGGCCTGGGCGGCAAGCGCCTGGCTTGTGGCTACCATTCCCTTGGCGGCGTAGCTTAGCGACCTGGCCGAGTGGTACGGGTTTACAAACGGATCAAAGGATACTAAAATGGCAATCATCTCCTAATTTTATGATTATAAACGAAAGCGAGCTGTTTGTGAATGCCCGACTTTATTTTGGTAACGGGCGATGCCTATGTAGACCATCCGTCCTTCGGAGCCGCAATTATAGCAAAAGTGCTGGAATCGCAAGGTTTTAGCGTAGCCATACTGTCACAGCCAAACTGGAAAACGACTGATGATTTTGCCAGATTCGGCCGGCCAAAACTGGCTTTTTTGGTGACGGGCGGCAATATTGACTCTATGGTGAACCACTACACGGTATCACTGCATAAGCGCAAAGTTGACGCGTATTCCCCAGGCGGCGAGGTCGGCAGACGGCCTAATCGTGCGGTTATAGTTTATTGCAATAAAATTCGTGAGCTGTACAAGGACGTAGCCATCGTGATAGGCGGCTTGGAAGCCAGCCTAAGAAGATTAGCCCATTACGATTACTGGGATAACGCCGTAAGGCGCTCTGTTTTGTTGGATTCTGCCGCAGATTTGCTGGTTTACGGAATGGGCGAGCGGCAGATAGTAGAAATAGCGGAAGCACTGCAAAGCGGCCTGGAGGTACAGCATCTGACCTTCATTCCCGGGACAGTGTTTAAAACCAAAGACCTATCATTCGTAGAAAGCCCGACAATGCTACCGCCGTTTAAGGCTATAAAAGAAGCGCTTGACAAAAAAAGCAAAAAAGAATTTGCCAAAAGCTTTATGATTCAATACGAGAATACCGAGAACATATTGGTAGAGGACTACGGCGGCCTGTACGTAGTGCAAAACGCGCCGGCCAAGCCGCTAAGCACCGCAGAGCTTGACAGAGTATATTCCTTGCCCTATACCAGAGAAGCGGCGGGCATACCGGCCATAGAAGAGGTAAAATTTAGCATAAGCAGTAGCCGGGGATGTTTCGGCGCGTGTAACTTCTGCTCGCTAAGCTTTCACCAGGGTAAGGCAGTGCAAGCCAGAAGCCATAAATCCATAATAAGCGAAGCCGAAAATTTTATTCACGACCCAGCCTTTAAGGGATATATTCACGATGTAGGCGGGCCCACCGCTAATTTCAGAAAGCCAGCCTGTGAAAGCCCATGCAACAGTAGGCAGTGCCTTTTCCCAAAGCCATGCCCAAATTTACGCTACGATCATCAAGATTATTTAAAGCTCTTAAAAGCACTAAGAAACATCCCAAAGGTAAAAAAAGTTTTTATCCGTTCCGGAATAAGGTACGACTACCTATTACACGACCCCAAGGGCGGGGATTTTATGCGCGAGCTATGCGCCCATCACATAAGCGGCCGCCTAAAAGTAGCGCCAGAGCATGTTTCAGAAAAAGTTTTGAAAAGCATGGGAAAGCCCAGCTTTGAAGAATACAAAAAATTTGCAGATAAGTTTGAAGCAATAAATAAAAAGCTCAACAAAGACCAATATTTGGTACCGTATTTAATGTCCAGCCACCCAGGCTGTAACCTGGACGATGCCATAGAGCTTGCAGAATACCTACAAAGCGCGAATATAAAGCCAGAGCAAGTACAAGATTTTTACCCAACGCCAGGAACCTTATCCACATGCATGTACTACACAGGCCTAGACCCAAGAAGCATGAAGAGGATATTTGTAGCAAAAAGTCAACGAGAAAAAAGCGCCCAACGAGCGCTTATGCAGTATAGATTACCGGCGAATTATGAGATCGTGAAAAAAGCCCTAATAAGGGCGGGGCGTAAGGATCTAATAGGGCATGACCCCAAGGCGCTAATTCGTCCTAAACGCAGAAAAAAATAATTTACTAAATACTAAGCACTACCGCCGCATTGCTTGCAGACGGACTTTTTATCCTCGCCTACGGTTTTTTCCCACAAGAGTTTTACCCCTGTGCGATTGCATGATGGGCATGTTCCGCGCCAGCTTGCGCTTGTTTTGACGCCTTTACCTCTTTTTGGCTTTGGCATATTTACACTTCCTTTGTGTTGGATTTTGAATAACTTGTAGTTTAATAATTTTGTTGATAGATGTCAAGTGTTCGGAAAGGATTATAATATGACATACTGTTGTCACAAATCCATGCTATACTGACATTAAAAAAATATTGTAGGAGGAATCACATGATCGAATCATTAAAAGCTCAAATGGCAGACTGGAAGCAGACAAGAAGCATTATTATAGGCTTCTTGGAAGAATTAAGCGATGCAGACCTAGACAAACCCTTGCCACGCAAGGTATTGAACACAATCCGCTTACAGGCTTACGAGCTGACCTTATTTCAGAATGACGTAGTAAATTCGCTAAGCGAAAATACATTTGCATTTACGGAAGAGTACAATTATGTAAACATGCCATCGCAGGATATTATTGCAAGAATGGCTGAACTAGATACCAAGCTAGAAAATGTATTGGAAACCCTAAATGGCACCGAAACGATGGACTACTTTGGCGAGAAACAAAATGTACATCAAATTATCTCAATGATGATAGGGCATGAAAATATGCACGTAGGCCAAATTATTGCTTTTTGCTACGCAACCGGCATAGAAATCCCTGATTGCATAGCAGAGCCGATGGCGCTTGAGGGGTAGGCGTGGAATAAACTGCGGGATAATTCAGATTATGTTGTTATATACTCCGCCTCAAACTCTGCAACAGTCATAATATCGGGCTTTTCAACATCCACATCATCAAAATCTTTATCGCCTGTTATCAATACATCAATACCCTCAATGATTGCCGTATACAAGATAGGCGCGTCAGAAGCATCCCTTATCTCGAATAGTCCAATCGGCATTAGCTTCGGAGAATACACAAGTGTAAATGATAGTGTCGTTAAAAATTCATCTAACGGCCTTGCCATTTTAGGAAACTTACGGTCTAGTACATCCTTCAATTCATCAATAACATAAGACGGAAGAACCAATTCGTGATGGGAAACAATGTAGTCAATTACCGCATATATTTGTCTACTACGGAATACGAACGCCGAAACAAGAATGTTGGTGTCAAGCATTACCCGCATTATTTTTCTCCCAGTTCTTTTTGCGTATTTCTTTTATCATTGCCACTACATCTTCGTCATTTTCCAAGCCAAGTCTTTCCGCTTCACCCTCAAAGGCTTTTCCTATTTTTTCAAGTGCCGTCATTGTGGGATTAACCCTGTTAGTTGCAACTTTAGCCAGTTCCATAAAAACACTCCTCACTTTACTGTCAGCATATCCTGAAAACATAGACAATGCAATAAAAATATTTTTCTCTGCCTCTGGGGTTGCGACGTCCACCCCAATAAACCGACTAACACCCAACGCTTTTTTTATATCATTCTTTGTGTTATAGTGTGTAAGATCAGTGAGGGGTGAGCATGGAATGAAACCAAGCATATCAGACTATATGGGCAACATCACCGAAATTGACATAGAAATAGGCCTAGGCAACGTATTTGACGACGAGGATGTATATTACGATTGCCTAAAAGTATTTCACGAAATGATATTAATTGAATGCGATAAAATGACCGAGGCCTTAGCCGACGGGGACAGCAAAACCTTCATAATATCAATACACGGCATGAAAAGCGTACTTAGCACCATAGGCGCAATCACTCTATTTGAAAGCGCCCTGCTTTTAGAAAGCAAGGCAAAGGACGATAATCTCAACGACTGTAAGGAGTACTTCCCAAACTTTAAAGACCAGCTACTTCATCTATACGAAAAGCTATCTATTGTGCTGTAAAGCGAAACTAAGTGCCCGGCCCAAAGCCGCAACCAAAACACCGGCCACAATAGCCTCTGGCACGCCATTGCTTAAAATTATACCCATTATAAAGGTATAAACCACCTCAAGCGGCTGGCCAACCGCCAAGGCATAAGGCTCTCGGAAGAACAAGAAAATAAAATGCAAAACAAAGAATGTATTGGTCATAGAGCCAACAACCCCGGCCATTCCCAGCGTCACTACATCAAAACGCTCTGGTACAAATTTACGCAAGCCCGTATAAAAAAACCAAGGCAAGACCCCAACTAATATCCTGGGAACAAAAACAACCACCAAAGCCCAAGGACTGCCGCTATCTGTTCCCGGCATACTGTAAAACGGCGAAAATACAAAGGAAGTAATAGTAGGCGCAAAGGTGTTATTAATAAGGCTGGCAAGCCCAAACATAAAGCCAAGCACAGCCCCATATTTAGGCCCCAGTAGCAAAGAGCCAATTATAACGGGAATGTGTATGGTAGTAGCACGCACAAAAGGGAGCGGGATAAACCCCAGCGGCGTAAAGGCTAAAATAAAGATGATAGCGGCAAACATTCCGGTTACGGCTATGTATTTCGATTTATTCCATTGCAAATTTATCAACTCCTGACAGTACATTATACAGCTCTTGGAGCGTAAGCGCAAAAAAATTTTAGATTTTGTTTAAGAATTTCGCAAAAAATTCCGATACACTATTATATGGAAGCGTACTTGGGAATGCTTGCATATATTGGAGTAATAATGTATAATTTGGAGCATCCAAGCCATGGAAGGTGGAGAGTGCCATGTTGACCAAAGCTTTTTACTTTAACATGTACAGGCCATATATAGTCGGAAGCCGAAACAATAGGAACGACGTTACCTCAAAGCGCTCCCGCATTGCCAGAACGAGCCCTCAGGAAAAGATGGATCAGGGAATGAGGATCGTGCTTAATAAATCTCTAAAAAATGAGATTGTCCACTATGCCAGAAATGTCTCCCAGGGCGTAACCGGCTTTAAAAGCTCTGTAAACACTCTGCTTAGGGATATGGGTAGCTTTGGCCTTAATTCCATGTACAACGGTTACGAGTCTGCCCTTCAAACAGTAGAAGAAGGCCTATTTGCCATGGCCGACGCCTACAACGAGGGCAACAGCTTCTTAAAAAGACAACAGCAAAGCGCAGATTTACGCTCGTTTTCCGATACCCTGCGCGAAAGAATATACCAAGGACGCGATAGACTTGGCCTTTTAGGCCTTAACGTGCAAAACGAGGGCGAAAGCGTAATGTTCGACCCCAGTGTTGTAAGATCCCTTTCTCAAATAGAAATGCACGCGGCTATCGGCGCTAATATGCAAGTTTTTCACAGTATGCATCACAGTACTAGCGAGGTGCTAACAGCGCCGTTGTCCTCACATATCGGCTTCAAAGGGCTTAACTATCACTATAACTATCAGCTAGGACGCATGGTGGAGGACGGTTTTGGAATAATAGAATCCGGGATGATTGTGGATCGGGTGGTGTAATGTTTGGAAACAATCTTCACTATATTGTTGGGTGTGGGTTTTGGCTATGCGGTCATAGGCTTTCTGCTGGGCGAGGTTTTAGGCCACGGCAGTACAGACGCGACCAGCATTTCGCCTCTTAAACCCGCCGTGATTGCTACATTTATTATTGTTTTTGGTGGGGTGGGCTTGCTTCTAATGCGAGTGCTGCCTCCTTTGACTGCGGTGCCTTTGGCCGCTCTTGTGGCGGTGGCCGCCGCCTTCCTTTTCTTCCGTCTTGTGATTGTGCCGCTTTCTAAGGCGCAAAATACCACGGCGATAGAAATTCAGAGCCTAATAGGGCACAGAGCCAATGTTACAGAAAAAATTCCGCAAGGGAACTACGGTAAGATCACATATAAAGTGAACGACAGCACCTATACCGCTCCGGCAAAATCTGAAAGCGGTAGCGCAATTGAAAGAAATACCGCTGTCGAGATCGTTTATATAGAAAATAACGCCTATTTTGTGCGCCCTTCCTAGGGCGTATTGTTGCGTACAAAGGCAGAATAAAAGGAGAAGATAAAACATGCCATTAAACATTGATCCAGCGACTATAACTATTATAACCATCGTATTGGTGGGCTTGTTTGCAATTATCGCGGGTATTTTAGCGCTTTGGAAAAAAGTCCCGCAAGATAAAGCTATGGTTGTTACCGGGCTAAAGAAACGCGTTATTTCCGGCGGCGGCGGCTTGGTTGTTCCTATTTTGGAACGTACCGACCGTGTTTCACTAGAAAATAAGAAGATAGAAGTGCGCATCGCCGGCGCTTTAACAGAGCAAGGCGTAGGCATTAACGCCGACGGCGTGGCCGTAATTAAGGTAAAAAGCGACCGCGAGTCGATTCTGGCGGCCATGGAGCAGTTTAACACCGGCAACGAAGCCCGCACCATAGAGGTAATAGCCGGCATCACAAAGGACGTACTGGAAGGTAAGCTTCGTGAAATTATCTCAAAAATGACAGTGGAAGAAATTTATAAAGACCGCGAAAAATTCGCCTCAGAAGTACAGGGCGTTGCGGCTATGGATCTGGCCGAAATGGGGCTCGAAATTAAAGCCTTTACTATTCGCGATATTTCCGATGACAACGGATACTTGCAAGCGCTAGGCCGCAAGCGTATATCCGAAGTAAAGCGTGACGCTATGATAGCCGAGTCCGAAGCCGGTAAAGAGACTAAAATCAGAACTTCAGAAGCCAACAGACAGGGCGAAAGCGCCAGGCTGGTAGCGGAAACGCAAATAGCCGAGGCCGCAAAGGAAAAAGAGCTAAAAGTACAAGCATACCGCAAAGAGCAAGAGATTGTAAAAGCGGCGGCTGACCTTGCCTACGAAATTGAGTCCAACAAGGTTAAAAAAGAAGTTACCGAAACCCAAATGCAGGTAGAAATCACCAAAATGCATAAAGAAATCGAACTGGCAGAGCAAGAAGCCCTACGCAAAGAGCGTGAGCTTGAAGCGACAGTTGTGAAACAGGCCAACGCAGAAAAATACCGCATAGAAAAAGATGCGGAGGCGAAAAGATACCTTGAGGTTCAAAACGCAACGGCGCGCTCCGAGGCTATTAGCCTTGAGGGTAAGGCTCGTGCGGACGCCAAGCGCTTAGAAGGTATGGCAGAAGTAGATATTATCCGCGAAAGAGGCGTGGCAGAAGCCGAGGCTATGATGAAGAAAGCCGAGGCCTTCAAGCAGTACAACGATGCCGCTGTTACGCAAATGATTATAGAGCGCCTGCCGGACATGGCCAGGGCGGTAGCAGAGCCTTTAGGTAAGACAGAAAAAATCGTTATCATCGACCAAGGCGGCAGTGGCAGACCTGGCGAAGGTGGCGGCGGCGCCTCAAAGGTATCTGGCTACGTGACAGATATTATTACAACCTTGCCACAGACCGTAGAAGCGCTTACAGGCATTAATATTTGGGATAAAATCAAAGGGGCAGGTGCGCCGAGTACAGAAAAACCGCCGGTAGATGTCTAAGATAGTAGTAATAGACGGCCAGGGTGGTAAGCTTGGACGGCTTGTTATTGAGCAACTTAAAATGTCTGATAAAGTCTCTTATGAAATAAGAGCCATAGGCACCAACAGCATAGCCACAGCTACTATGTTAAAGGCCGGGGCAGATAGCGGCGCTACGGGGGAAAACCCAGTAGTGGTAAACTGCCGGGACGCGGATATTATAGTAGGCCCTATAGGTATAATAGCGGCGGACGCTCTTTACGGGGAAGTTACCGCCGCAATGGCGGCGGCTGTAGGCTCAAGCTCTGCGCATAAGGTGTTGTTGCCAATGAGCCGTTGCCGAATATCTGTAATGGGTATTAAACCGGCGATTTCTACAACAGAGCTTGTTAATATGGCAGTGCAAAAAATATTTCAATTAATCGGAGCAAGTGACAATGCCTAAGAAAGCGAGCAAAAAGAAAGTAGTAGACAATATAATAGAGCGATACCTCAACCGAGGTGTCGCCTTTTTGGATAAAATACCATGCCCGCATTTTGGCGTATGCGGCGGATGTTCCTTTCTTAATATGCCCTATGAAAATGAGTTAGAGCTTAAGAAAGAGATAGTAGCAGAGGTTTTGCAAAAGTCGGCAGATATTATTTCTGCCCCTTCGCCGGAGGGATACCGCAATAAAATGGAGCTATCCTTCGGCGACGAGTGCAAAGACGGCGCACTTGCGCTGGGAATACGCAAGCGCAGACAATACTACGAAGTAGCAGTACCCTCAGAATGCGCTATAATCCCAAAAGATTTTAGAGATATTACCGTGGCAGTTTTAGAGTACTTTCGCCAGACAACAGAAACCTTCTACCACAAAATGCGCCGCACAGGCACTTTACGTTATTTAGTGCTACGCCGAGGCGAGTTTACTGGGGAATTGCTAGTTAATTTAGTAACAACAGAAGCCCTAGACCGATCCCTGCCGGACAAGCTTGCAAAAGTTTTGCTTGATCTACCGCTTGAAGGCAAAATTGTGGGGATTATCCACACAGTCAGTAACGCCCTAGCAGACGCGGTAATACCAGAGGAAGTGCGGCTTATCCACGGGCGTAGTCATTTTTACGAAAAAATATGCGACTTGCGCTTTCGTATATCTACGTTTTCGTTTTTCCAGACGTATTCCGGCGCGGCAGAGCTACTTTATCGTACGGTTGCCGAGTTTGCCGGAAAGTCAAATAGAGTTTACGATTTATACTGCGGCACAGGCACTATCGCGCAAGTTCTTTCGCCTTGCGCAAACGAAATTGTTGGCGTAGAATTAGTAGAAGAAGCGGTAGAAGCCGCAAAAGAAAACGCCCGTGCAAACTCCATCAATAACTGCCGCTTTATTGCGGGTGACGTCTTGAAATTATTAGACGATATGGCGCCTCCGGATACATTAATACTTGACCCGCCCAGGGACGGCATACATCCCAAAGCGCTTAGTAAAATAATAGGCCTGGCCGCGCCTAAAATCGTTTATGTCTCTTGCAAGCCCACTTCACTAGCGCGAGACTTATCGCATTTTACAGAGGCGGGCTACAGCCTAACAGATTTGCGAATACATGATATGTTCCCGCGTACTCCGCATGTAGAGTGCGTGGCTTTACTACGACATAAGGATTAGGAGAATTCTTTTGAGACTTTCTCGGTTTGACAACGAAACCACCATATTAAGCGTAAAGGCCTACTTGTCCTACATGATTTTGATTGCCGCTTCGTCTCATGTTGTTTTGGCCGTCTATTTTTTGATTGTAGGCCCCAAAATTGTGGTTTGGATAAGCATAGCAGAGATGCTTTTTTGGGTTTTTGCCTTTTATCTAAATAAAATAGGCAAGCTTAAGCTGGCCAGTATTATGTGCGTGCTTAAAATTGCCTTGTTTTCGCTAACCGGCGCTTTTATGTTTGGCCTAAACGTTAATATTCAATGGATTATTGTGGCGGCAATGTTGCCCACTATGCTGTATTTGAATTTTTCGACAAAAGAAAAAATAATCTTGATGACTATAATGCTCCTTACTGTTAATTTAAAATTTTTTCCGGGCGTATTCCAGCAACCCTTGTTTCCGCAAGACGACAGTATCTTTTTGGCAATATTTTTCGCTAACGTTGTTGTGTTTGCTGTTGTTCTTGAGCTTAGCTTGCATACAGTTATCCGCTACCAGGTAGAGCAGTCGCGGCATAAGGAAATAGAACAATTTAAAAGCATGTCCTACGACGACCCGCTTACCGAGCTAAGAAACAGGCGTTACGCCGATATTTACTTTAATAAAATGCAGGAAAGCGGGGAAGTTTACAGTATCGCCCTAATTGATATTGACGATTTTAAAAAGGTAAACGATACATACGGTCACGATACCGGCGATATTGTTCTGGTAAAGCTGGCCGAAATTTTATCAGAAAACACGAGAAGGGCGGCAGATTTAGCCTGCCGCTGGGGCGGTGAAGAGTTTCTGCTGGTGCTATCCGGCTGCGATTTAGACAGTTGTCGCACAGTTGTTGAAAATATCCGTAAAATTGTAGAAAAAACTACGATAACAGCGGGCTCCGATGAAATTAAAATTACGATAACAATAGGCATAGCCGATAATATAGCCGCCTGCGATAAAAATTTATACGAGGGTAAACGAAGCGGTAAAAATAAAGTTGTGGGGTGAAAAAATGGATTTACAAGCGCTGGGCAAGAAGGCCAAGGAAATGTCAAAATATATAGGACGTCTTAGCAGTGGGGAGAAGAACACCGCGCTGTTATCTTGCGCAGATGCTATTGAGAAACATAGCGAGCAAATACTAGAAGCCAACCAAAATGATCTGGCAAAGGCATATAATGACCGGCTAATGCTAAACGAACAGCGTATTAGCGGAATAGCGGAAGGCCTAAGAAAGGTAGCCCGCTTGGATGATCCGGTAGGCGAGGTATTATACATGAAAACCCTGGCAAACGGCCTACAAATAGGGGAGCGCCGCGTACCGATGGGTGTTGTGGGGATGATCTACGAAGCGCGGCCAAACGTAACGGTGGATTCTTTTGGGTTGTGTTTTAAGGCCGGTAACGCTTGCATATTGCGGGGCGGTTCAGATGCGATAAATTCTAATATAGCTTTGCTTAAGGTCTTGCAAGATAATCTCGAAAGCTTAGGGCACCCGCGGGAAGTGCTTCAATTAATAACAGACCCTTCCAGGGAGCTGGCTCAGCAATTTATGAAGTTAAATGAGTACGTGGACGTACTAATACCACGCGGCGGCGCGGGTTTAATTAAAAGCACGGTAGAAAACAGCACAATACCGGTAATAGAAACCGGCGTAGGTAACTGCCATATATTTGTAGATGAATCCGCCGATTTAGACAGCGCCGTAGAGATAATAATAAACGCAAAAACGCAACGCCCAAGCGTGTGTAACGCTTGCGAAAAGCTACTTATTCACAAGAATATAGCGGATACCTTTTTGCCGAGAATAAGTAAAATACTTACAGAAAAAGGCGTAGAAATACGCGAAAGCGACTGGGACGTAGAGTTTTTAGATATGATTATAGCAATAAAAGTGGTGGATAATTTAGACGCCGCCCTAGAGCATATAAGCCGCTATTCCAGCGGGCATACAGAGGCGATATTAACAGAATCTTACGCCAACGCACAGCGTTTTACAGCAGAAGTGGACTCTGCCGCAGTTTTTGTGAACGCCTCTACCAGATTTACAGACGGCGAAGAGTTTGGCCTGGGCGCGGAAATAGGGATTAGTACGCAAAAGCTACACGCAAGGGGGCCTATGGGCTTAAAGGCGCTTACTACTACTAAGTTTATTGCCTTTGGTAGCGGGCAGGTTAGGTCTTAGGGAGATGTCGCCGTACATCTTGGGTGCCGTGAAAAATTCTATGTATCTCTACGGTTTTATCCGGTTCGTTTACCATGTAGAATACCAAGTAATCACCAACAACTAATTTGCGGTAATCTGGATCATGCTCATATGCGGGGCATGAATATGGGTATTCCTTTAATCTTGTTATTTTCTCTCTTAGCAGATCAAAAAAATTCCTGACTGTGCTTTCATAATATTGAGATAAATACATTTTTATTTCATCTCTATCAGTAACAACATCCGGTAAGTATTTAATTTTATATTTCATAGGCTCTCCACAAAACCGTGCCAAAATTCTTCTTCATCCAACCATTTGGTATCGGGGTCTTTTGCTTTTTCTTTGGCCTTTGCTAATTCATGCTTGATGTACTGACGGTGTAAAAAAGATTCAAACTCCTTATAGGCTTCTGTGCCTATCATAACAGCGGCTTCTCGGCCGTTTTGAGTAATTATAACCTGATTGCCTTCGTTAGCCAGCTTGATTATTTCACTATAGTTATTACGCAAATCACGAACAGGCCTTGCATAAGTATTCATCATCTTTGCCACCTCATTTCTGTTTAAGTATATTGTAGCGCAATATGGCTACGCTAACAATTCTTTGCTGGCGGTCGCCTACCCGGATACTGATAATAGTCCGTCTTAATATTCCCATTAAACAACTTACGCTTACTCTTAGCCCTACGCCCAAAAGCGGCCTCAAAAAATTCATCAGAAGTTAAAGCATACACCGACCAGGTAGCATCATTAAAAACGCGCCCCATATCGGCGTACAACTGCTGTACCTCTTGCATACGCCCCAGGCGTTCGCCGTAGGGCGGGTTTGAAATAGCCACGCCGTATTCACCGGGCAATACAATCTCATTTAGCGGCTTTTTTTCAAATCGAATACAATCATCCACACCGGCTTCTATCGCGTTTGCCTGGGCAAGCTCTATAGCGGCTGGGTCTATATCTGAGCCGAATATCAGCGGTTCCGCAAAAGAATCTATAGCGGCGTAGGCCTTTTTACGGGCCTCTTTCCATATCTTTTCGGGAATCTGCGGCCAGGCCTCGCTTACAAAACTCCTAGCCAAGCCGGGCGCTATATTCTTCGCAATAAGCGCGGCCTCAATCGGGATGGTTCCAGAGCCGCAGGTCGGGTCTAGCAAAATTCTATCTGGCTTCCAGTACGACAGCGAAATTAAGGAAGCGGCCATAGTCTCCTTTAAAGGCGCGGCGGCAGAATTTTCCCGGTATCCGCGTTTATGTAGCCCCATGCGGTGGCCGGTGGTATCTATCGTTATAGTAGCGACATCCTTAAGCAAAGCCGCTTGTATAGTATACTCAGGCCCGTTTTCAGGAAAATGATCTATATGATAGGTCATTTTTAACTTCTCTACCACAGATTTCTTTACAATAGACTGAATATCCGGCACGCTAAATAATTTAGTACAACGTACAGACTTCCCAAGCACGGTAAATTTACCATGCTTGGGAATCCAATCAGCCCAGGGTAGGGCTTTGCATTTCTCAAAAAGCTCGTCGAAGCTTAGGGCGGTAAAACTTCCCATATTAAGCAGCACACGGTCGGCGCTACGTAGCCATAAATTGGCGCTAGAAATCGCATCAATACCGCCGCTGAAATCTACACGGCCATCCAGTACTTTTATATCGCTAAAGCCCAGCGCTTCTACCTCGCGTTTTACTACTGCTTCCAGGCCAAAGGCGGCGGTGGCTATTAGTTTTAAGTTTTGCATGTGTTTAACTACTCCCTTCCGCTAAAACTTAGCATAAATTGGGAAGGAATACAAGAAATCTTAAAACCACCTAGACATTCCGGCGCTACCGCCCGTGAACATAGGCCAGGATAGCGGCATAGCGCCGTAAGCGCCCTGCCTGTTATAAAATTGTCCGCTTTTATAGCAATTAGAGCAATAGTCCGGGTTTAGCGCTCCGTCCGCTTCTGTGCCAAAATAACTTTGAGAATGCATGGGGTTGCCGCATACTTGGCAATGTGAGTGTAACATGTAAGCTCTCTCCTTTTTTTCCTGTATTTGGGATATGCTTATGATGCACAGTAATATGCTAGATTATACGGTTATATTTGACGTTGCTTGGCAAGTACAATATAATGACCCCAAAGAGGTGATAACATGGCAGATAAGTCTATTAACAGTGAATATAACGAAACTCAATTGGAATTTGTTGGTAAACTTGCGGAATCAAAAGGCGATTACAATATTGTTTTTCCTGCCTTATCCCGGGTTTTTGAATCTGTTTTTGAGCTAAAGGACACGCAGTTTGCTGTCTTATTATTTGATAAGCTGGGCTTTGTTGATAGATTAGAGGTTGTATATCTTGAAAATTTATACAAACAGGCGCCCATATTAGAAGAAGCTATCGAGCAGTTAAACCAAAACCCGGCAGATTCCCCTGTGCTACTAAAATGTGCCGGCAAGCACAGTCTAGTGGTGCCAATTCAACTGGAAAGCGCAAGCTATGGTTATATTTTAGTATTTTGCGATAATGCCCCGGAGGGCTATAAGCCGGGCAGTGCGCAAATGCAGATAATTTCTAAAATAGTCTACCTAATAGCTTTGGTTTGCCATGGCAACACCAGCGACGCACGCTTCGACCATTATTCTATGAACGATTACTTAACCGAGCTACCCAACAGAAGCCATATGTATGAGGCTATTGTATATTCTTTGCAAATGGCAGAGGTTTTTCAGCGTAGCTTCGCGCTTCTTCTTATTAAAGTAAACGGCCTAAAGAATATAAACGATTCGCTGGGCATAATAACCGGGGACATGGCGCTACGCGAGATGGGTGCCTTAATAAAAACGGCGGTATCGCAGTCTATACTTGACGATGTTGATATGGACGTACTAGTAGGGCGCATGAGCGGCGGCGACTTTATAGCACTGCTACCCATGACACAGGAAGGCTACGACGAAAACTACGACAAAGACACAGTACGGGCATATTGCGACGCAATAATAGAAAAAACCAAAGACGCAATAGAAGTAAACGGCCATAAGCTTTACATGTCAACAAACATAGGGGCAAGCGTCTACCCTTATCACGGGGAAACTGCGGAGGAGCTTCTAAGAAAATCTGACCTGGCCAAAAGCGTCGCAAAGCATAACGGGCCAAGCTCTTATATGATTTACGAGCATTTTATGGACGGCGATGCCGAAAAGATTTTATTCCTAACAAGTAATCTGCCGGTCGCCATAGCTAACAATCAATTTGAGTTATTTTACCAGGCACAGGCGGACATAGCAGAAAACAGAATAATGGGGGCAGAGGCGTTAATACGCTGGCGGCATCCTAAAAAAGGCATGATATACCCAGGCGATTTTATTTCCTTTGCCGAAAAGAACGCCTACGGCATACACATAGACAAAATGGTTTTAGATATGGTCTGCGACCAGATTAATATATGGGCCCAAAAAGGCATTAACCTGATAGTAAGCGCTAATATTTCCCCACGGCATTTTACTAACGGGCTTATTTGCGAGACTGTAAAAGAAGTTTTAGCGAGAAAAGGGGTGGAACCGCATCGCTTAAAAATAGAACTACTTGAGAGTATTTTGGTAGAAGATTTCGACTTTGCGGTAAAGGTTATAGGTAGCCTGCGCGAACTAGGCGTAAGCGTAGCCCTAGACGATTTTGGCACGGGTTACTCTTCCCTGGAATATGTTGCTATGTTACCCTTAGATTATTTGAAGGTAGACAGAACATTTTCCATGCATTTGGATGAGAACCCCGGTAATAAGATTATATTAGAGACAATAATGACGCTGGCACGCGGCATGGGCGTAAAGACCATAGCCGAAGGAGTGGAAAGCATCGGACAACTAAGCTTTTTACGTGAAATAGGCTGTGATATAGCCCAAGGCTATTTTATCAATAAACCTATGGACGTTAAGACATTTGAGGAATTTCTGCTAGGAGGAAAAATATGGCGATTTTAGTATGTGGTGGGGCAGGGTACATCGGTAGCCATATGGTAGCGGCCTTGGTTGAAAAAGGTTACGATACCATTGTTGTAGACAATTTAGACATGGGGCATCCCTCGGCGGTTTGGCCGGGCGCCACTTTTTACGAAGCGGATGTGCGTGATGCCAACCAAATGGGTAAAATTTTTAAAGCTAACGAAATTGATGCGGTAGTAAACTTTGCCGCACATATGGTAGTGCCAGAAAGTGTGGAAAACCCGGCAAAATATTACGATAACAACATAACAGGTACACTAACTCTTCTTAATTTAATGCAAAAGCATGGGGTAAAGAAGCTTGTATTTTCGTCCTCGGCCAGTGTGTACGGCATACCAGAGACTGTTCCTATAACGGAAGATATGCCGACTGCACCCATTAGCCCCTACGCTGAAACCAAACTGGCGGCGGAAAAGATTTTTAAATGGTACGACAATGCTTACGGTCTAAAATACGTGGCACTGCGCTATTTTAACGTAGCCGGCGCCCACGAAAGCGCCGATATAGGCGAAGATCACGATCCGGAAAGCCATCTTATACCCATGTGCATACAGGCGGCGCAGGGTAAAATAGCGCTATTTAAGCTATACGGCGACGACTACGAAACCCCGGACGGCAGCTGTATACGCGACTATGTTCATGTTATGGACTTAGCGGACGCGCATATTTTGGCCTTAAAGAAGCTGGAACGCAAGCCTGTATCTGCAACATATAATCTGGGCAGTCAGCACGGTTTTTCAAATAAAGAGATAATAGCCAAGGTCAAGGAAATAACCGGCAAGGATTTCCCGGTAGAGGTTAATCCGCGCCGCCCGGGCGACCCTCCTACACTTATCGCATCTTCGCAAAAGATAAGGAACGAACTAGGATGGAACCCTACACGTACTACTATAGAAACGATAATATCTACGGCTTGGGCTTGGCATTTAAAGCATCCCAACGGCTACGGTGACAGATGAGTGCTAAAAAGGCAGTGGAGGCACTGCTGCAATTTGGTTTGCATCACGGCTTAATAGAGTCTTGGGACGTTGTGCAAGTGCGTAACGAGCTATTTGAGCTACTGCGTTACGAGGCGCAAGATATTGAAGAAAGCTTTTTTGGAATAAAAGAAAGCGAAGCCCCCGAAACGGCGACAGAGATTTTGACGGCCCTTAGCGACGACTACGTAGCAAGAGGCCATATGCCAGAGGATACCGTAAACGCACGCGATCTACTAGAGGCAAATATAATGGGAAAGCTTATGCCAAGGCAGTCTGAAATGCTGTCGCGTTTTTATAAAGCGGCCTCGCCAGAAGCGGCGACGGACGATTTTTATAAGCTATGCCGAGCCGCAAACTATATACAAGTAGACAGAATAAAAAAAGATATGTACTGGAAGGCGGCCACAGAATACGGCCGCCTGGAACTTACGATAAATCTATCAAAACCGGAGAAAGACCCAAAGGATATAGAAGCGGCGCGGTCATTACCGGCATCTACCTATCCTAAATGTCTGCTGTGCCTGGAAAACGTGGGCTTTGCGGGCAACAGGGCATGGCCGGCCAGGCAAAACTTGCGGGTTATTCCCATGACCTTGGACGAAGGGCAATGGTACTTCCAGTACTCGCCTTATGCCTATTACAACGAGCATTGTATTGTTTTCAGCGAGCATCACAAGCCCATGGAGATAGGTGAAGCCACCTTCCGGCAGTTGTTGGGCTTTGTTAAGGCGTATCCGCATTACTTTTTGGGCTCTAATGCCGACTTACCGATAGTGGGCGGCTCTATTTTATCGCACGAGCATTTTCAGGGTGGGCGGCATGTTTTCGCTATGAATAACGCGGAAAGTGTTGAGCAATACAGGCACCGGCAGTATCCGGAAATAGCTATAGACTTACTTAAATGGCCGCTATCGGCAATACGGCTTAGCGCGTCAATAAGCAAGGAAGAAGGCCTTATAAAGTTAGCATCTGACATTTTGGCGGCCTGGCGCGGATATTCTGAGGGGGACATAATAGCATCAAGCGAAAATGTGCCCCACAACACAATAACGCCCATAGCGCGGGTAAAAAACGGGCGCTACGAGCTAGATTTGGTTTTGAGAAATAACCGCCGATCTGACGAACATCCACTGGGGATATTCCACCCGCACGAAGAGTGGCATCATGTCAAAAAGGAAAATATAGGGCTAATTGAAGTAATGGGCTTAGCAGTGCTACCAGGCCGCCTAAAAGCAGAGCTTGAAGCAGGCAAACTAAGCCAGGAAGAGATAACGCGGATATACGTAGAGGTACTTAAAGATTGCGGCGTATTTAAAGATAATCCCGAAGGCTGGGAAAGATTTGGCCGCTTTATGGCCTCTATTGGAGCGGAAACCCGTTAAATAAGCTACCTTTAGGAAGCCCTTGGACGATGCCGTCTATTTTAAGGGTAAATCTTTGGGCGCCGGGAATATTTTGCGCCGCCTCTATTAAATTATTTGCAAGATCATACTCTGCGGAACTGCCATAGTAAACAGATCTGCTTAGTATGTTTTCGCAAAGGCCTACGATTAGATGGCCGTAGCGTAAGCTGGCCTCTAAGATATTTAGCTCTGGTAAAATAAATAAATGCATAACGCACATAGTACAACCCCCCTTTCCATTATATTCATGGGAAGGGGGGAATATGCCTAATCAAGCTCTGTAATTTTTCCGTCTTTCATGCTCCATATTTTGGAAGCGAACTGGTTTAAGAAAAATCTATCATGCGAAATGAATAACATAGTGCCCTTAAATTCCGATATAGCCTCTTCCATCCATTCTCTTGATTCAATATCGAGGTGGTTTGTGGGCTCGTCAAGAATTAAAAAGTTGGCTTGGTTTTGCATGAGTAAACACAGTTTTAAGCGGCTTTTTTCGCCGCCGGAAAGACTGCCGACCTTTTTTATTACATCAGGCGCCCTAAAGCGGAAACGCGCAAGTATGCTTCGTAGCTTTTCTTCGGGAAGCGCTGTGGTGTTGCGTAAGGTGTCCAGCACAGTTGCGTTTTCATCGTCAAATACGATTATTTGAGACATATACGCAATTTTGATGTTACTGCTTACTTTAACTATGCCGCTGTCGCAGGTTTCTTCGCCCATAATCAATTTAAGAAGCGTGGTTTTGCCGCATCCGTTGGCGCCAATTAAAGCAATACGCTCGTTTCTGCCTATGCTTAGGCTAACATTATCCAAAATCATATTAGAACCGTAGCTTTTGCTTACTGAATCTAAGGAAACTACCTCTTTAGCCGCATAGCCGCCGCTGTTAAAATCTTCTGTCATTTTTTTGCTTGTGACAGGCTTATCTACTTTATCCATCTGCTCTATGCGTTTTTCCATGGCTAAGGCGCGTTTTGCTAAGCCAGTGTTTGACGGATTTATTGCCGCCCATACGCGCTGTCGCTTTATTGCGGTTTCAAGCTGTTCTATTTTTTTCTGTTGTTGCTTGTATTGCTCGGCTTGGCTTTGGTACCGGCGTTCTTTTTCTTCTACATAAAAACTGTAGTTTCCTGAATAGAAATTGGCTTCGCCCTTTTCAATTTCAATTATCCGGCTGACCACATTATCAAGAAAAACCCTGTCATGCGATATAACTACAACCGTGGCCGGAAATTCCTTAATGAAATTTTCAAGCCAGGCCAAAGAAGCCAAGTCAAGATGATTTGTGGGCTCGTCAAGCAAAAGTATATCGCAGTCGCGTAGAAGGATACGCGCTAAATTAACCCGCGTTTTCTCACCGCCGCTTAGCAGACAGAATAGGCTGTTGCGCATATCTTCGCTGATGTTCATGCCGTTGCATATTTTTTCTACTTTTGTCTCAATTTCGTAGCCGCCAAGCCGTTCGTATTCTTCCATTAGTTTGCCGTATTTGGCCAAAACTGACGGAGTGCCGTCGCCTTCTATTTTCTTCATGGCTTCGTGGACTTGCGCTATTTCTTTAAATGACGAACGTAAAATATCCTCTACCGTATCGGCCTCGCCAAATACAGGCATTTGCGCAAGAATCTCTACCTTTTTGCCAGATGCCTTCGAGACGCTACCGCTTTCGTAGGGCTCATCTTCGGCGATTACTTTAAATAGCGTTGTTTTCCCAGAGCCGTTTTTGCCTAATAGCCCTATTTTTTCGCCCTTGTAAATTTCAAAAGTAATACCACGCAAAACATGGTTAGAGCCGTAATATTTATTTAATTCGTGCGTTGAAATATCAATCATAATAAAAAACCCCCTATGCAGATTGTTTTGTCTGCACAGGGGATTACACTACACTATTATTTCATGCGGTGATTGGTGACTGGCATTCAAAACAATTATAATTTTTCCAAAAATGGGCGGACTGCCCCCTTGTATATATTGCTCTGAATGAAAATCTAAGCACTGCCGGTGCTAAGAAAAATTGTTTCATGCCATCACCACCTTTCGTTATTTCAACTTTAGCACAGTAGATTTACCTTGTCAAGTTAGGGGTTAAGATTAAAAGTAATGCTAACCATAGCTGTAACGCTAAGCTCGCCGGTTTGTACAGGAATACTGGCGCCGGCGGCCTCTGCCACAACCATACCCATGCCCATATCAGCGGCAAAGCGTGTGCTAGGCATAAAGAATGGTGAGCTTGTCTCCATTACACTAACCACAGTACCTAAGCTGGAACCCAGGGCGCTTGCCATAGTTTGGGCTTTAGACCTAGCGTTAGCTATGGCCAATTCAAGCGCTTGATTGTAAGCGGCGGTATCGTCAAGTAAGCCGAAAGATACATTGCTGGACATATTTGCGCCTGCTTCTGTGGCGGTGGTTAATACGCTGCCTACGGTTTCAATGTCGCGGACGGTAACTTGTATGCCGTGTGAAACCTGGTAGCCGATATGCTGACCCCAGCCATCACGCCAGTCTTGCATTGGGAACATATGGAAATGTGATGTTTGAATATCACTTTCATCTATACCCATTGCTTTTAAAGCTTCCATAACAGCGCTAATTAGCGTACTGTTTTCGTTTTGAGCGATTAGCGGATCTTGATTTTGAGTTTCTACGCCAAGGGATACGTTGGCTACATCTGGCTCAAGTGTTATTATGCCTTGGCCGTTTACTGTTACTGTGGGGCTGGCGGCCTGGGCTGGTGTGGCGTAAATAAACGCTAGTACCGTCACTGCCGCTAGTAAAAAGGTAAATTTTTTCATTTTAATATCCTCCTATTAAATCCAATTAGCTACTGCGGCTTTAAGTACGGCTTCATCTCTTACACTCGCCGGCTTTTCTGCCGCGTACAATTCCCATTCTTCCTGGTGGGTAACGAAATCATCTGGCTCTAGCTCTATCATTTCGCCCAATGTTTCCATTTCCAACATTTTGCCGTTTGTGTAGGTTTCAAAACTACAGCCGTTATCCGGATAAAATCCGTCTACGGTAGGCTCAAAATATTTTAGGAAAACTTGTCCCTTATTAAAATAAGCCGCCCATCCGGCCTCGTTGTTATAGCCTAGCTTAAATGGGTTTTCCTTAGAGGCATCTTGTACCAGGCTCATATAATCTTTGCCAAAATATATGCGGCTGTCGTTTAGCTCGCTGTAATCCCAAAATGTGAAATTACGGTTAGGTAACAGCTCGGTTGTGCGGTTTGGCATTGGCATAATTTCTGTACCGCCCGCGGCCAGCATTGTAATAGCCCAAGGCGCAAGCTGTATATCCCACATTCCTACGTTCCTTACGCTGTGCATAACTTTTATGCGCGGGGCATCGTCCTCTAGGGTTACTGTTAGGCATTTTTCTATTTGATTATGCTTCTCTACAGCGGCGGTGAAGCGTACACCCTTTTCAATTTCCATGAAGGTCACTGGCTCGTTATCTGGATGATAACAGCGTGGTACAACTTCCGGCGAAATCCATAGACGGTGGCCGCCGTATAGTATTAGCTGATCTTCAAATTCCTTATATTTATCGCCTAAAACTGCCTTTGTAGTATCCTCAAAAAACATGTTATCCATACCGGCGCAAGAGCAGTGTATTATGCGTGGCCCAAAATCTACGGTTACGCGCACTTCCACTAAGCTGTTGCTTATGCTTATGCATTTTCCAAAGGTTGGGTCTGTCATTGTTGTTACATTTGCCATGTTATCTTCTCCTTTTATTTTATCCAAGTCGCTCTTTCATTAAAGGCTTTACGCGGCGCTTGTTTGCCGGGGTTTTTGGCTACGCCTATTGGTATTACCGTGCGTACCTGCAAATCTTGGGCTATGCCCAAAAGCTTTGATAAAGCCGCATCGTTGCCGTCCAGACGGGTTTGTCCGTCCAACCACAATGAGCCGTAACCCATGGCTGTTGCCGCTAGTAGAATATTTTGTACTGCGGCGGCGTAATCTTCCAATTCAAAATCTAGGCCAAAATCGAAGGTATGCTTTTTTGTATACATTACGATTATTGCCGGGGCGCTGGATAAGGCCTCGTTATTGAAAATTTTTGCAATCTCCCCACGGGTATCGGCGTTTGTTACTATGATAAATGATGTCGTTTGACCGTTGCAACCCGATGGCGCACGTATGCCCGCGTCCACTATCTTGATTAGATCGTCCTCCGGAATGGGCGCGCTCTCCATTGGCCCCCTATAGCTGTGGCGCTCTTCTACCGCCTTAAAGAAATCCATTGATCTCCCCCTCTCTTATTGGAATTATATAGGCAAAATTAGAGTTTGTAAATCCGGGCTTCGTATGGCCTTAATTTGCCCTCTTTTCCGCCGGTTGTTCCGTAGTTGCCCAGCAGAAACTCGGCATCGTCTGGCGCTTTACTGCGCTGGGTTTTGTTCCGCAAATTGGCCTCTATGTAGAAATTTTCGCCGGACATGGATAGTATTCGGCTAAAATTTAAAAAGCCTGTATCTTTTTGGTTAAGGAAGGTGAGCGCTCCGTATATTAAGGCCGGGGCGCTTCTTCTTAGCGCTATTAGATCCCTATAAAACGATAGCACAGAGGTTGCGTCTAGCTCTTGTTTATCGGCTTCTTCCCATGAGAATTCTGTGCCTAGCTCTTCGCCCTGGTAAATTAGCGGGCTTCCTCTTAGGGTAAATTGCAGTAGCGCAAGCATTTTGGCTATAGTTATGGTGGAGGCATCTTTTTTGTTTATAGTAAGTGTGTTCCAACCGTGGCCGTGGTCTGCGTTTAGATGCTTTATGTAGAATTTTTTAAGCTCTGCCAAAGGCACGGGCGGCTTTATTATAAGATTAAGCTCGTTTCGATAAGAGTCGGTTAGCTTGCGGCTTAGGTTTATGTCAATCTCTGGCACTTCTGCTATTAGGAAATCGCCATACAAGCCTTGCAAATGAGTATGCATCTGCGGGTCGTTTATGTCGATTTTAAGCCTAAAGCCGTCCGCGTTTGCAGTGCCGTAATCGGATATAAATTTTATGTCTGTCTCCATGTCTTGCGGCACGGAATCCACAATTAGCGCGTCTACGCCTAAAATTTCAAAGTAATCCAGCCTTAAATCTTTCTCAGACTGGTAAAAGACGGCCTCCTTCCACCAAGCGTGGGCGGAGGGGATAGATTCCTCCGAAGAATCCGGCTCTGATCTGAGATGTAGTAGTTTTATGAGGTTTTTTAGCATATTTAACACCTTCTAATCGAACGCTTTTAGTCAAAAAGACTCAACTGGTTGGTTTCGGGAATGCCTTCTAGTACTTTGTATTCCCGTAGTAGGCTAAGTACCGTTTTGTTGACCTTGCTGCGGGTTTTGAAGGCTTCTATTGTGTCGAAAATACCTTCTTTTCGCGCTTGTACTATGGCCTCTGCTACGCTTTGCCCTAAGCCTTGTACTGTGCATAAGGGCGGTAATATACCCGCCGCTGTGGGCTTAAAGCGCGATACCTCCGACTCGTATACATTTAAAGGAGCAAAGGATAGGCCGCGGCTGTACATTTCTAGCACTAAATCTAGTATCGCCATGGTGTTTTTATCCTTAGCCTCTGTGCTATCTTTGAGGTTTTGATATTCGCTTTTGGCTATTTCCTCGCCCATGCACATTTTGGCATAATCGAAGTCGCTAGACCTAACAGAAAATGACGCGGCGTAAAAGGCTTCCGGATGATACTGCTTAAAGTAGGCGATACGCACTGTCATAAGAACATAGGCAACGGCATGGGCTTTGGGGAATAGGTACTCTATTTTTTGGCAGGAATTTACATACCATTCCGGTATTCCCGCATCTAACATAAGCTCTACTTCTTCATCGCTAAGATATTTGCCTTTTTTGCGGACTGTCTCCATTATTTTAAAGGCCGTCATTTTCTCTACGCCTTTGTGGATTAGGTAGATCATTATATCATCGCGGCTGGGGATGATTTCTTTAAGTGTGGCAATTTTATCCTTAATCAGGTCTTGGCCGTTGCTTGTCCACACGTTGGTACCGTGGGAAAGGCCGGAAATACGCACCAAATCAGCAAAGGTTTCCGGCTGGGTTTCGTTTAGCATTTGCCGCACAAAGCCCGTGCCGAACTCTGGCAGTCCCAGGGAATCTGCCTTTGTGAATAGATTCAACACCGCCTTATCATCAAAAGGAACCGTACAGGGGTCAATACCCGTAAAGTCATGTAGCATTCTAATAATAGTAGGAACATCGTGCCCCAGAATATCCAGCTTAAACAAAGTGCCTTCCATAGAATGATAATCGAAGTGCGTTGTAATAACGCCGGAATCACTTTTGTTAGCCGGGTGCTGTACCGGGCAAAACTCGTAGATACTATGACCCTTTGGCACTACTATAAGCCCGCCGGGATGCTGGCCGGTGGTGCGTTTTATTCCGGTGCAACCTGCAACCAGGCAGTTGATTTCTGCCCGGCGTTTTTTTTGTTCATGAGTGTCGAAATATTTTTTTACGTAACCATAGGCGGTTTTATCGGCTATGGTGGCTATTGTGCCGGACTTGAATACCTGGCCGACGCCAAGCAGTTGCTCTGCATGGGCGTGAGCCTGCTGTTGGTATTCCCCGGAAAAGTTTAAGTCAATGTCCGGCTCTTTATCGCCGTCGAAGCCCAAAAAGATTTCAAAGCGAATATCGTGACCGTCACGGTACAGGGCTTCCCCACACTGGGGGCAATCACGCGCCGGTAGATCAAAGCCAGAGCCGCCCGCGTTAGCCGGATCACTTTCAAAATAGCGGCAACTAGGGCAAAAGTAATGCGGCGGCAAGGGGTTTACCTCGGTAATGCCCATCATGGTGGCCACAAGCGAAGCCCCAATAGAGCCCCTTGAGCCTACTTTATAGCCGTGGGCTTCTGATTCCACCACCAGCTTTTGAGCGATTGCGTACATGCCGGCGAAGCCGTTTTTGATGATAGAATCAAGCTCTTGCGCCATGCGGTCGCTTACCATTTCCGGTAGGGGATCGCCGTACATTTCGTGGGCCTTTTGGGTGGCCATCGCCTTTACGTCCTCTTCCGCGTTGGGGACTATGGGCGGGTGGGTTTCCCGGGGAATAGGATCTATTTTTTCAATAGAATCTGCAATTGCGCGGGGGTTGGTTACTACGACCTCGTAGGCCTTCTCTTCGCCCAGGTAGGCGAATTCCTTTAACATTTCGTCCGTGGTGCGGAAGAACAAAGGCGCTTGAATATCCGCTTCTGGGAAGTCGTTACCGGCCTGTATTATTCTGCGGAAAATTTCATCGTCCGGGTCAAGAAAGTGGACATCGCAGGTGGCGACCACGGGTTTATTTAATTTTTCTCCTAACTGGACAATTTTGCGGTTAAAATCGCGTAATTGCTCCTCGGAAGAGGCGTAGCCATTGCGTAACATATAGCCGTTATTGCCCAGCGGCTGAATTTCCAGATAATCAAAAAACTCGGCCTTTCTTTCTAATACCTCGTCAGCTCGTCCTTTTCTGACAGCCCGAAAAAGATCGCCAGCTTCGCAAGCAGAGCCTATTATCAAACCTTCCTTATGCGCCAGATAGGTCGATTTCAAAATACGCGGCCGCCGGTAAAAGAACTCGATATGCGATAGGGATATAAGGGTGTATAGGTTTTTAAGCCCGGTCTGATTGACCGCAAAAATAACGGCGTGATCGTAGGATAATTTTTTATAGGACTCGGGTTTATCTGCCTTAGAATCGTCCACCATATAAGCCTCTACGCCGTAAAGAATTTTAATATCAGAGCCACGGGCGGCGTTAGCGGCCTCCGGAAAGGCTTGCGCAACGCCATGGTCGGTAATAGCGATGGCAGGATGCCCCCATTTTATTGCCCGCTTAATATAAGCGGCGGCAGAAGAAATACCGTCCACGGCAGACATATTTGTATGTAGATGAAGCTCGACACGTTTTTCTGGCGCGGTATCAGGCCGTATTTCTATCTCGTGGCCGGGTGCCACGGTATCTGCAATTATAATAAGCTCACCGGCGTAGTCGTCGTACTCCACCTTGCCGCGAATTGTTACCGCCGCGCCCTTCTTAATAGGAAGATCTACATCCGGCGCGTTAAAAAGCTTGACGGATACGGCGCAGTAGCGATCTGTAGGGCTACGGCCGTGCAGGTCGAAGGTGAGTAATACTTTGCCAGATTTTAAAACGCGGCTATCCAGATTAAAGACTATCCCTTCCACGCAAATATTTTCGCCGGCTGTTAGCTCTTCGGAAAGCAAGCGGCGGTCTGTTGGGATGGTTTTGTTGACTTTTATTTTACGGTAGCTACCGCTTTGCTTAACTTCGGGCGGGGAAACCGGCTCGGCAACCGTTTTAAGAATAGTACCATCGAAATCTATTTTAACGTCAGATATGCCAGGGAAATGATTTTTCAATTCCTGTTTAAGGCAATATAAGGAAGCTTCCTCCACGCCGGAAGTAGCGGATAAATTTATCTTCATAAGGCGGCTTTCCTGGTTTACCGCAATGCGGGTGACGACAGCATCTGCCAGAGCAGAGCTTACGCCCGGGGAAAACTGAGCCTTGTGGAATACTTGTGTTAAGGTTTCGCTAGGCATGGGGTTTATTGACTCCCTCCCCTTCCAACTATAAAACGCCTAATAAGCGCCAACAACAAGCGTAGCGGCAAGGGCTCAAACCGTCTTGCCACTCTTTTTAAATCTTTCCGTATAGGAAGATATTGTGGGCATAGCTTTTCACATTTACCGCATTGGTTACAAAGCAGTGTGCTACTAGGATTTTTTGTGGTCAGTAAGGCGGTGCTTGTTATGTACTGCTGTATACCGGTAAAATATCCCTGTGCGTAGCTGCTATTGTATGATGAAAGGCAAGCCGGTATATTTATCCCTTTTGGGCAAGGCAGACAATAGTTACAGCCAGTGCAGTTGACTTTGTATGATTGTTTGAAAATATCTATAACATCGCTGTATACGGCCAGCTCTTGGTCTGATAAGGATTTAAAATTTTCCATAGAGCGAATATTACTCTCCATTATTTGGGTACTACTCATACCGCTTAGCACAACCGTAATTTCCTCATGGTTCCAGAGCCAATGAAGTGCCCAATCGGCTGGTGTGCGGCTTGGGTTGGCCTTTTTGAATACATCAACAGCCTGATTAGATAAGCCCGTGGCAAGCCTGCCGCCAAGTAAAGGCTCCATAACTATCACAGAAACGCCTTTTTCTGCGGCGGCTATTAAACCCTTTTTGCCAGCCTGGTAATTTTCGTCATAATAATTGTACTGAATCATACAAAAACCCCAGTTATAGGAGTCCAAAATTTTCAAAAAATCATCGCAAGTACCGTGGTGCGAAAAACCTATGTATTTTATTTTGCCAGATTTTATTTTTTCTTCTATCCACTGCTCTATGCCCATTTTACACAAGCTATCCCACTGTGCAAAGTTCGATAGGCTGTGGATGAAATAGTAATCTATATAATCCGTTTGTAGCCGCTGTAGTTGCTCGGTAAAAATTTTATCAAAGTCAGTGACACTTTTGCACAAGATAAAGGGTAGCTTGGTGGCTATGTATATATCTTTGCGCTTGTTGTTTTTGGCCAAAATTTCGCCCAATGTTTTTTCGCTGTTTGGGTAAGCGTAGGCGGTATCAAAAAAATTAACGCCGCCTTCTATTGCGGTTAAAATGATGCTTTCGCTTTCCGCTTTATCACGTGGGAAGCGCATACAGCCCTGGCCTAGTGCGGATAATTTGTTTCCTGTCGCTTTGTCTATACGATATTGCATAATAACCGCCTTTCTTTTTTCATAGTATAGACAATCTGAGAGAGGGCGTCAATATTTGACAAATGCCTTTTGCTATACTACACTAAATTTACTACAGTTAATTCGTTAGTGTTGTAAATGAGGTGCGTTATATGACAGATGCCAAAATTATATTGCTAAATAATCTTATGATCGGCGACAATGGTATTGTTAAAACCGAAACGCTTGCAAAAAACGGCTTTACAAGTCGTGACATCAAACGGCTTGTCGAAGATGGTCTGCTCGAAAGGATAAAACAGGGATACTATATTGGAAAGCAAAGTGATGTTACTGATATTGTGATTGCCACCAAGCTGATACCTATGGGCGTGTTGTGTCTTTATACGGCTGTGGATTTTTATGAGTTGGCAACCGTAAACCCATCGGAAATTTCCATTGCGCTTCCAAGAGGGGCAACTTGCCCGGTTCTTCCCCCCAACCTTTATGTGAAAGTATACCATATGACAAGTAGCCATTTTGAAGCAGGTGTATCGGAAGCGGAAATTAACGGGGCGGCGGTTAGGATGTATAGTGCCGAAAAAACTGTGTGCGATTGCTTCAAATACAAAAATGAAGTCGAGCGAAATATCGCTTTGGAAGTGATGAAAAATTATATCGCAAGGGGTAGCTGTAATATCCAAAAACTTTTGGAATATGCCGCGCTACTAGGAAAGAAGAAAATAATTTATCCCTATGTGGAGGCATTGATATGAGCAAAAATAACGCCGTCTCCATCAGGGTGAGATTGAAGAATATAGCGGATAAAGAGCATAAGCCATTTGACTTCATCTTAATGTTATATTTTGTCGAACGGTTACTGTTTAGGCTTTCCATATCCCGCTACAGTGAGCAGTTCGTGTTAAAAGGCGGATTATTGCTGTATTTGATTATGGACGAAAAGGCACGGGCCACAAAAGATATAGACTTGTTGGCAAAAGAAACCTCTGCTGACTTGGATTCGCTTCGCGGTATATTTGCGGATATATCGGCTATACCGTTCGACGATGCTGTAACTTACGGATCCGACAGCATTACTGCCGAGAAAATTAAAGAGGAAGCCGATTATGAAGGGGTAAGGATAAAAATTACCGCGCATTTGGGTAATATACGGAAGTCTTTGCAATTTGACATTGGTTTTGGCGATGTTGTAGTCCCGAAGCCGGAAAATTTGAGGCGATGCTGTACCTTGCGGAATTAAACAGCCGCATGAAGGATTTTTATGATATTTACAGCCTCTGCACCGGCTTTGACTTTGACGGCAGGGTTTTGTACGAAGCCATTTTGCAAACTATATTACGGCGCAACACACATACACCCAAAGAGCCTATTGTATTTGACAAAGACTTTGCAAACAGCAAGGACAAGGAAACACAGTGGGGTGCATTCAAGCGGCGCACGATAGTTGGTGATAGCATAGAGTTTTCGGAGGTTGTTGATAAAATTAGCACATTCCTAAAGCCAATATATGAGTGCATAGTAAATGAAAAAGAGTTTTTTGGGCATTGGGAAAAGAATATGCTAAGATGGTCAAAGCCCCAATAAAAAATTTATTTGCATATTTTAGAAAAACTATGTTAGAATACCCCCGTTACAAAAAAACCGTAGTGACCGTGTGGTGTCTACCAAACACCCACGGCGAGTGTAGGGATTCCAACCATCACCTATCACACACAGGCTTTCGCCCACCACTACGCAACCACAGTTTAGCACTGATTCACCTTTATTTCAATTCATTTTGTTTTAGGTGGGTTGTGTTTGTGTTGCTGTAGTTTGGCGGTGGAAGAGTATTTTTTATGTTGAATTATCCAAGGTGTGTAGGTGATGGCAGTTTTTTGCCGTCCTTACATGCCTTTTTTGTTTTGGTGGCATAGATTCAGTTGGTGACTGTGAGTCACCAACTGAATCTATTGCCCACTTGGGAAAATATGGAATAAGGGGTGGTTGTATAGGAAGTGACTGTAACCGTTGTAGCTTTTATTTTGATGGAAGGAGTAACTAATGAATTTTTTAACAAAGAGGCGCTTGCTTGCTGTTTCGATTGCTTTTGCTTTACTTTTTTCGGCTTTTGTGCCAGATTATATGGCGGATAGTGAAGCGGGAGAGTATGTTGATGCGTATGTCTATGAGGCAGGTTATGATGATTACGGAGAAGCAGAGCCGGAGATTTTGCCTGAGCCGGAGGATGAGCCGCTTGAATATGAACCGGTAGAAGAAGAGCCGGTTTTAGACGAGCTTGCTAAAGAAGAGCCGATTTTAGTGGATGAAGATTATACTGTATACTTGCCTATGGAATTTGATTTATTGGAAGCGGCAGTAGAAGCTTTATCTACGCAAGTACCCGACCGCATAGCAATGTTTCCGGAAGTGTCACAAATAACCAGGGCACCCGGTAGCGAGGTATTTATGGTTGCATGGTTAGCACTTCCAGGCGACGAGGGGGGAGTACCTGGGTATCTTACCTGGTCAATCTCAACAGAGTATTATGGTGATAGTCTTGAATACGATAATGATAATTGGAATTCATGGGCTACACTTAATATAAGCTCAAACCAAACAAACAGGACACTTGTCATAACAGTAGAAGCCCCTTACCAATATCCAAATTTGCCATCAGCTACTTTTACTGTAGAGGTTAGATCAGGTTTTGTTCCAGTGGTGGCAAATGTACATATAGCCTGGCATTACGGCGATAGGGTTGTTTTTATTAACGAAACTGAATTTCTTAATGCTTGGGCTACAGATGAATATGGGATAGGCATAGATACGGAATTCACATGGGCAATAATAGACCCAAGAGAAGGAGATCGCATTGTCTACCCACCATCAGGGTTTGATACAACTGCATTGGCGGATTTAACGATCGGTTCTATCGGAGGAAGATACATAACCATAGAAGCTACTTCCGTTTCTACCTCGCCTGTTACCGGTAGTCTTACACTTAGAGTTGATGCGGAAGCAGTGCCGACAGAAATATGGCTTAATCAAATATCATCGCAGAGCCTAATGTCAGGAACTAGACTTAATCTTACAGCAACTGTTATAGATCAACGTGGTCGTGAGATGCCAAATAAAACTGTTTCTTGGGCTCAACAAACAATCACAAATGATTGGTACGGAGATGACCTTCCAAATGTTGACCAAATTAGATTTTCAGGGAATAACGCAGCCATTACTGTTGGGCCTGCAACACCAGCACGCGTAACACATGTTATTGCATATATAGAAAGCGGTAATTATTTTCTTTCTAGTGCATTTTCATTTATTGTTGATCCAACTTACCCTGCTATAAGGGTAGGCAACCAAAGCGGAAACATGGCTCCCGGTGTTGCAAACAGCACAGTAACTTTCCCTATAACTACCCAAAATATAGCAAACGGTAGCTATTACGCAGAAATACAAAGACTCCCACAAGGCGTATCTGTACCTGGTTGGGAATTGCTTTGGGAAGGTTATAATGATTATGGAAACATTATAAGAGCTTTTGCGGGGCAAATAACAGTCAATAACAATTCTGCAACTTTAACTTTAGTTGGAGACGAGACAACTGTAGCTGGCAATTGGGATATTGATCGGTTTTTCGTTAATAATCCTGCTTCTGGCTGGAATTGGGTTGGTGGCTTCTTAACATTAAACATAGCCACTCCAGCACCTACACCCGCCCCACGACCACCTACCACTGGCGGCGGCACCAACGAAAGCGCCCCAGAATCCTCTGACCCATGGGACTCTGAACCACGCCCACGCACTCCACGTGCCCCACGCACCCCCAGAACCCCAAGAACCCCCAGAACAGCCGCAACCCCGGCTATCGAAACCGCAACAGTCCCCATGCGGGAATTCACCCTAATCGAAGGCGCACAAGCCATCGACTTGCCGGACTGGAAAGTTACAGAACCATCAGGCATTCCCGTAGGGCTAGTATTCATGCCTAAAACAGCATCAGACATCGCAGACGGCACCTTTACCATTAGCATAAACGGCCTGCCCGAAGGAATGTATGTGCCGCCATACATAGAAATCCAAAACGGCGAATTTGAGCTTGAGCTTCTTATCACAAACTTAGTGCAAGCAGGGCTCTTTACGCTATCCGTAAATATCTATGACGATTACGGAAACATACTTTACACCACAGAAGCATTTGAGCTAAACATAAACGCCCAACCAGCGCCAGCGCCGCAAGATACGGTGTTTGACCAGCAAGCAGAACAACTACCACCCGTAGCCTTGCGTATGGTAATCGGCGAAGGATCATTCACCTTAAACGGCCAAACAGCAGAACACTATCTAGTACCGTTTATAGACGAATACACAAACCGTACCATGGTTCCTATCCGCTTTATAGCAGAGGCCTTAGACGCCCAGGTAAACTGGATTTCTGAGACAAGAACCGTAACAATACTTGCACAAGGGCGCTTCATTTCGCTACGCCTGGACGAAGAATTACCAAACGGAATGGGAATTCCAATGATACGCAACGACCGTACCTTCTTGCCAGTCGCTTTTGTGGCGAGTGAGCTTGGCGCCAGCGTAAACTGGGATCCAGAGGCTCGTGCGGTTTATATTAATAGGTAATTTGGTTTATAGCCAATTCACCCAAGCAATAACTTGTTCCGCAAGGTAAAATTTCGCCCCGCCGATATGCAACAATCGGCGGGGCTTTACTGTAAGAGCGGCGCTTATCGCCCCACATATTTTAACTTTTATCAAGTTGCGAACGTAATTCGGCAATTAATTTTGCTTGGTCTGCAATGGTATTATCTTTCTCCACTATCTCCCGCTCCATGCGTTTGTAATTCATGTTTCTTTTGTTTTCAAGCATAATATCGTCTTGCCTGCGTTGATAGGCTTGTCGTGTTATTTTGTCCTCGCTTAACTTTACTAATGTTGAAACAGCCATGCCAATCGCCTCCTGTTCTTTGCATATATTTTCAATGATTGTCTTGTCATCAATATCCTTTTCTGTGATAATCGCAAGCCAGTTTGCTAACATTGTTTCGATGGTTTCGCATTTTCCAATGTAGCCTGTTTCGTTGATGGTTTTTACAAATGCCTTCATATCAATATAGTGCAATTCCAACGCATTTGTAAAGATTGTGTGGTCGTCTATATCCATTATCTTGCAACATTTATGGATTTTTTGGCTTTCGCTCTCGTCCAAAGAGCCGTTTGCAAAAGTTACACAAATAACTGGTGGTTGCGTTGCGTATGCTTCGCTGGTTTTCAGTTCTTCGCCATAAGTCCTCGCCCACGAGCGTATTGTTTTATATTTTAGGTCATCCAGGTCATAAAGGTGCATTTCCACCAACGTGGTTGAGCCATCGTCCAGTTGCGCTCTTATATCAAGTATGGACAGCTTATCTTCCTTTGAGTATTTTTCCAAATAGGGGTTTACTACGCTGAGCGATTTTATAGTGCGGGTGATTTTCTTGTTGGCGAAAATGGCGTTAAGCAGAGAAATTAAAAACAGGGTATCGCCTGTGCCAAATATGAGCTTAAATGCGTAGTCAACACGCAAATCCATGAGTATGGAGTAATCAATTTTGAGTGTTTCATTTTTCTTGTCCATAGGCTATTACCCCTTTCTGTCTATCGTTAAAACTTAATTTATCCGTCCGCAAGGGCATTATATCACACTATTTGTAGTTACAGCCAAAATGTGTTAATCTAACACCATGAAAACTTTAGTATTAGCAGAAAAGCCCTCCGTGGGCAAAGACATAGCCAGGGTATTAAACTGCAAATCTGGCTCAAACGCCGGACGGTCCGGTGCCGGCTACATGGAAGGCCAACAGCACATAGTAACCTGGGCGCTGGGCCATTTAGTGACCCTAGCCGACCCGGAGGAATACGATAAAAACTACAAAAGCTGGGACATAAGCCACCTGCCCATTATGCCGGATAAACTACGTCTTACGGTAATTCCGCAAACCTCAAAGCAATACAGAACCGTTAAGGATCTACTACTGCGGAAGGACGTAGGAAGCATAGTAATAGCCACAGACGCCGGTCGCGAGGGCGAGCTTGTTGCGCGTTGGATACTAGAAAAAGCCAAATGCCAAAAGCCAGTTAAGCGGCTTTGGATTTCCTCAGTAACAGACAAAGCCATAAGGGAAGGCTTCGCCAATTTAAAGGACGGCAAGCTATATCTGCCGCTTTGCGACTCTGCCAAAGCCAGGGCAGAGGCAGACTGGCTGGTAGGAATTAACGCCACGCGTTGTCTAACCACAAAATTTAACAGCCAGCTATCATGCGGCAGAGTACAAACGCCGACCTTGGCTATTATAGTCAAGCGCGAGGACGAAATTAGGCGATTTATTCCAAAATTATATTACGGAATTGAAGCAAAGGCTCAAAACTTCCGCTTAACCAAAGAGGGCGGCCGATGCTTTGACCTAGCCAGTATAGAAAAAAGCCTTTTACAACTAAAAACCCAAAGCGAAGGGCGCGTAACAGAGGTAAACAAAAGCATCAAAAAGAAATACCCGCCACAGCTATACGACCTTACAGAATTACAAAGAGACGCCAACAAGCGCCACGGCTACTCGCCCAAGGAGACTCTCTCCATAATGCAGCGTCTCTATGAGGAGCATAAAGTATTAACCTATCCGAGGACAGATTCCCGCTATATATCAAGCGACATAGTACCGACCTTGGCCGAGCGCTTGAAGGCCATAGCCGCGCCGCCTTACGCGAAGTTGTGTGCGCAAATTTTGCGTGCGCCCATAAAGACCAACGCAAATTTTGTAGATAACGCAAAGGTTAGCGATCACCACGCGATTATCCCGACAGAGCATCCGGTAGATTTACGAGATTTAGGCGATAGAGAGCGTAAAATTTACGATCTGGTAATAAACAGATTTTTGTCTGTATTTTTCCCGCCATTTGAATACGAACAGCTAACAGTAAAGGTAAAAATAGGTAGCGAAATTTTTAGCGCCAGCGGGCGTGTGGTTTTATCCCAGGGTTATCAGGCGGTTTATAAAGACGAGGAAGAAGAGGATTTTAACAAGCAGAGCCTTCCTAGCTTAAAGCAGGGGGATTCGCTTGCCATAAGCGACATAAAACTAACTGAGGGCAAAACCAGCCCACCGGCCTTATATAACGAGGCCACGCTACTAAGCGCCATGGAATCACCAGAAACGCAAGACCGAGAGCTGGCCAAAACGCTAAAAAGCACAGGCGGGCTAGGCACAGTAGCCACCAGAGCCGATATTATTGAAAAACTTTTCGATAACTTCCTAATAGAAAAGCGTGGTAAAGATATTTACTCTACGTCCAAGGGGCGTCAGCTTTTAAGTTTAGTGCCAGCAGACCTAAAATCGCCGGAACTTACCGGCAACTGGGAGCAGACCTTATTTGCCATATCCACGGGCAAGGCAGATAAAAATGAATTTCTGCGCGGTATACGGAAATATACAACTAGCTTAATAACAGAAATAAAAAACAGCAACGCAGTATTTAAGCACGATAACCTAACAAGCACAAAATGCCCTAAGTGCGAAAAATTTATGCTACAAGTAAAGGGCAAAAAGGGCGAAATGCTTGTTTGTCAGGATCGCGAATGTAACTCACGCGTAAATGTTTCGCTGTCGATACGCTCAAAATGCCCCAAATGCCACAAGTTTTTAAACATAGTAGGCGAAGGCGAAAAGAGAACGGTAGTATGCGCCTGTGGCCACAGAGAGAAGTACGCCTCCTTCGAGAAGCGCAAAAAAGAAGAAAAGAACACAATGTCTAAAAGGGAAGTGCAAGCGTATTTGAACAATAAAAAAGAAGCGCCAACAAATAATCCCTTTGCGGCGCTTAAAAATCTTAAATTTGACTAAATTTTTTCTGTTCCTATCCTTACTCTTAGCTTATGCAGTATCATATACAAAACCGGAATCAAAATCAAGGTTATCATGGTCGAGAAGGATAGCCCAAATACTATAATTGCGCCAAGCGGTTGTTGCATTTCTGCGCCTTCGGCTGTGGCAAACATCATCGGCATTAGGCCTATTACTGTCGTTAGGGTTGTCATCAAAATCGGGCGCAATCTTACCTTGCCCGCGAATACTATCGCTTCAAAGGTTTCCATGCCTTCCCGTCTTTTTGTGTTGATATAGTCTACCAGCACAATTCCGTTGTTTGTAACTATCCCCATCAAGAGAATTAGCCCAATAAAGGATACCACGCTTATATTCCCGCCCATTAGGAATATTCCGAACAGCCCGGCTGTCCAGGCTACGGGTATCGAAAATAGTATGGTGGAAGGGTAGGCCAGTGACTCAAACTGCGAAGCCATTACCATATACAATAGTACAAAGCCCAACAGTATAGCCCCGCCCAGCGCCACAAAGGAATCCATCATCATTTCAAAAGCCCCGCCGAATTCGTAGGTAATGCCGCCTATGAAGGGGTGATTGTCTAATAGCGTGCTTATTTGCTGGGTTACACTTCCTAGGTCGGTATCAATAAACTCTGCGCTTATTGTTATGAATGGACGCTGATTTTGCTTTGTTATAGAGGCCGGGCCTTGCTCCATTACTATGTCAGCCACTTCTGATAGAGGTATGGAGGTTCCCATTGGGGTGCTTAACATTAGGTTATGCAGATCGGTTATGTGTACCAGGCGTTCTGGCTGATAGCGCATTACTACGTCTATTTCTGTGCCGCCTACTCTAAACTGCGTTACCCGCATACCGGCTATGGCCATTTGTACAGTGTTGGCCACTGCCGAGGCTTGCAAGCCGTAATGACTGGCACGCTGGCGATCTACCGCTACTTGCGCTTGCGGATAACCCGCCTGTAGCGAGCTTTCCGCGTTTCTTATTGTCGGTAAGGTCTCTATTAGCTGAACAACCTCTTCGCCTGTGTTTGCTAAAATATACATGTCATCGCCGAATAGGTTAAAGCTTACGGCGTTGCCGCCGCCCATTCCCATATCGCCCATAGAGGTGACGGTGAATTCTGCGCCCGGCAGAGGGTGAATGCGCTGGCGCATTTCCTCCATTACATAGTCTATGGGTACGCGGTCGTTTCTGGGTATTAGCTGGACGAAGATGCTGGAGGTATTTGTAGAACCGCCACCGAACAGCGCCGCTAGGCCGCCGCCCGCGCCTACTGTTACTGATATTGTCTCAATTTCTTCCATATCGCTAATGCGTTCTAGTACCGTATCGGTTAGTTGGCTGATTTCTTCTAGTAGGCCGCCACGGGGCGCGTTTATTGAAATACTGACCTCGCCCTGATCCATGGCCTCCATAAACTCCATGCCCATCATGCCTATAACCGAGCCGCTTCCCAGTAGGAATACAAAGAACATTACTAGTACGATTTTTTTATGGCCAAGCGCCCAGCTTAGTACCCTGCCGTACCATTCTTGAAAGCGCTCGTAGTTTCTATCCCATACGAACCAAAGCCGTTTTATTGGGTTTTTGCTGTTTTCGTTATTTTCTGTTTTTGGCTTAAGGAATTTACTGCAAGCCATAGGCACGAAGGTCATGGCCACCACCAGCGAGGAAATTAGCGCGAAGGCAAGCACCAAGCCTAACTGTCCGAACATTTCCCCGGCTATGCCCGTTACAAATAGTACCGGAACAAAAACTGCTACCGTGGTAAAAGTAGCGGCGGCTACCGCCAGGCCTACTTCCTGAGCGCCTTTGCGGGCGGCTTCTTTTGGCTCCATTCCTTGATTTAGGTAGCGGCTTATGGATTCTAGCACAACTATGGCGTTGTCTATCAGTAGCCCTACGCCTATTACCAGTGCGTTTAATGTCACCATATTAAGGGTCATATCGGCAAAGTACATAAGCATAAGGCTGGCGATTACCGATACCGGAATAGACACGCCAATAATAAGCGGCGAGCGCCCGTTCCCAAGGAAAAGCAACAAGACTATCATAGAAAGCGCCGTCGCCTGAAACACCGTTACCCACACGTTATTAAGCGCGTCTACTATAAACTGGGAGGTATCGGAAATTACGGTGAATGTCAGTTGCGGGAAAGCGCGTTGCAGTTGCTCTAGCTCGGCATGTATGCGCTGGCCTACTTCTACGGTGTTGGCCGTGGATTGTTGGGTTATAGATAGGGTAACGCCCTGCTGGCCGTTTATTACGGAGTATGATGTAACTTCCCTAAAGCCGTCCACTACACGGGCTACGTCTGATAGGCGTATAACCGTGCCGCGTGGCGTCATTATGGGAAGATTTTCGATTTCTTGTACTGTTTGGAACTCGTTTACGGTACGGACTTGTAGCTCTGCGCCGCCTTGCACTAAGGCACCGCCGGGGCGGTTTACGTTTTCTTGGGCAAGAATTCCGGCCACTTGCATGGGGGCTATGCCGAAACCGGCTAATCTGGTGGGGTCAAGCTCTACGCTGATCTCACGCTCTACGCCTCCGCCTATCGAAACCGAGCCCACGCCGTCAAGACGCTCTATGCGCGGTACTACTTGCTCGTCCACTACGTTTTTTAGACGTACCATGTCGTATTCGCCGGTTATGCCTATTATAAAGCTTTGCATCATGTTGGGGTCTATCTGCATTACCATTGGGTCTACGCCGTCCGGTAATAGTGGGCGAAACATGTCTATGTTCTCGCGCATGTTAAGCGCGGCGTTGTCCATGTTGGTGCCGTCCTCAAATTCCAGGACTATGATAGCGTTACCCGCAGATGATGTGGTGGTCATGTTTTGTAGGTTAGAAACGGTCGCCAGGGCGTTTTCTAAGGGGCGGGTTATTAGGCTTTCTATTTCCTCTGGTCCAGCGCCGTCGTAGCTGGCGAAAACTAGGGCTATACCCAAGTCCATTTCCGGCATTAGATCTTGCCGCAAGTTGGTAAGGGCAACCATGCCCAAAATAACCACAATCAGCGTAAGCATGACCGTGGTGACAGGCCGTCTTATTGCAAAGGCGGGTAAACTCATTAGGCAGCCCCGCTTTCTACTATCTGTATACGAACGCCGTCAGTTACGAAGGTTTGGCCGGTTACTATTAGAGGCTCGCCGGGTGCTAGGCCGGATACTATTTCGATTTCTGTACCGCTGTCGATGCCGGTCTCTACCAGGCGGCGAATAGCGCGGTCGCCGTCGGCTAGGTATACTACATGCTGGCCGTCCTCAACTAAAACGGCGGCGCGTGGCACAATCACAGCGTTATCCGAACGCTCGCGAATAAAGAAAACCTCTGCGAACATGCCCGGTCTTATGGTACCGGCCCGGTTATCGAGGGTTACTTCTACCGTGAAGGTGGAGGTCATTTCGTTGGCTGCTGGGCTTACCACGGTAACTTCCCCGGCGAAGGGCTCTGCTCCGGCGGCGTTTATTATAACGGAAACATTTTGGCCAAGCTGTATGCTGTTGATAATAACTTCTGTTACCTCTACGCTAACGCGCACGCTGTCTGCGCTTACAACAGTAAAGGGCGGCGCGGCCTGGCCTAGCATTTGCCGAGGCTCTACACTGCGGGTAGCGACTACACCTGATATTGGCGAACGTATAGCAACGTCGTCCATGCGCTCTTGGGCGGCTTGTAGATTTACCACTAGGCTATCCCGTTGGGCAATGGCCTGTGCAAGCGCGTCCTGCGCCCGGCGGCGATTTTCTGCCGGAACATCGCCTGATATTATTTGGTAGCTCTGTAAGGCTTGCTGATGGGCACTTTGTGCTTGCGCCAGGCCAACCTCTGCCATGCCATGATTGTTGGTGGCTTGCTCAAAGGCTATTTGCGCGTTTTGTAGGCCCATCTCTGCCTGATCCATCTGCATACGTGTGGCTACCCCGGCCGCAAATAATGCGCGGGTATCGTTATAGCTTGTACGGGCAAGATTATAAGCGCTTTCGGCCTGGCTAAGCCCAAGCGCGGCTTGCTCTACGTTGGTTTCCGCTTGCGCTACGCCCGTTTGGGTTTGGGCAACGCCGCCGGAGGCTTGCAAAATTTGCGTTTGAATTTGGCTACCGCCAGCCAAAGTAACGCCGGTTTGCGCGGCGGCCACAGCGGCCTCTGCGGTGTTTAATTGAGCCGCTAGGGAATTGATGTTATTTTGTAAATCTATCGCGTCCATGGTGAAGAGAATATCGCCGGCGTTTACAAAATCGCCGGTATCTACCATGACCTGATCGACCATTCCGGGTACACGGCTCATTACAGCAATATGTTCTGCGGCGCGTACCTGCCCGGCGTAGGAAAGCTCACTGCTTATGTTCCCGGTGCTTACCAGGGCGGTGTTGACGGCTATAATGCGCTCCGGAGCGGCCTCAAGCGCCGCGCTGTCTGCGGTACAGGCGGATAGCCCTAGTAGAGCAACTAAAACCAGACTATGTATTTTTTTCATATATTGTAAAACCTCTCTTTCCAATTTTCAGTATACGGCTCAAATATAAACTGAACCTCAACTGGCTAGGCAACCCCATAATGATATAATAGAACGAAGGAGGATTGCAAATGTTTCGTATATTAGTAGTAGAGGATGAAGTAAACATAAGAAAACTAATGTGCGCGGTGCTACGTCAAAGCGGCTTTGAGGCGCTACAGGCATCTGACGGCGTAGAAGCGCTTGAGCTTTTTGAGAACGAGCATATAGACCTAGTGATATTAGACCTAATGATGCCCAAAATGGACGGCTACGAGTTAGCCAGAACTCTGCGCGCCGCCTGGAAGAACCTTCCTATACTGATGGTGACAGCCAAGCAGGGTCAGCAAGATAAATACGAAGGATTCAAGTCAGGCATAGACGATTATATGACAAAACCGCTTGATGAACAAGAGCTAGTACTACGCATTAAAGCTCTACTGAGGCGTTCTCAGATAGCTAACGAGCAAAAAATAGTAATAGACGAAGTAACGCTAGACTATAAGGCGCTAACAGTCAGTAAAAACGCACAGAAGATGATGCTACCGCAAAAGGAATTTCAGTTATTATTCAAGTTATTATCCTACCCCGGCACAATTTTCACAAGAATACAATTAATGGACGAAATATGGGGAATGGAAAGCGATACCAGCGACCACAGCTTAAATGTACACATAAATCGGCTACGGGAGCGCTTTTACGGCTGGCCAGAGTTTGAGATAGTAACGGTGCGCGGCCTGGGCTATAAGGCGGTGAGGTCATGAAGTGGCCAAGGGGCGGCTGGGGTTTATCGCTAGTTTTGGTGCTGTACGTTTTTGCCGTTATGCTGGCCGGAATGTTGCTGGGCTTGCTAATTATATATATTTTGGACTGGGAACTAAGGCACGGCCCGGTATTTTTGAATTTGGTAGCCAGTAGCGTTTTCCTGGGAACGGCGATTGCGGCTTTTTTTAGTAAAACTGCGCTAAAGCCCATACATCAGATAATTGAAGCCACCCGCAGAATATCCGTAGGGGATTTTAGTGTGCAGGTGAAGAGGCAGGGCATAAAAGAACTAGACGAGCTATCTGTAAGCTTCAATAAAATGACGCGAGAGCTTTCTTCTATAGAGATATTGCGTAATGATTTTGTGAATAATTTTTCGCACGAGTTTAAAACGCCGATAGTCTCTATAAGGGGCTTTGCCAAGCTACTAAAGGACGGCCAGCTTAGTGAGGAAGAAAAGCGCGAGTATTTAGAAATTATAATAGCGGAATCGGAACGGCTGGCGGCGCTTTCCACTAATATTTTGAATTTATCGAAATACGAGGCCATGGAGATAGTGGCCGAAAAATCGCCCTTCCCGCTGGACGAGCAGATTAGGCGTGCTATCCTAATGACAGAGCCGCGCTGGTCTGCTAAGGATATTGAAATCCAAGTAGAGCTTGACGATATTATTTTTAACGGGGATGAAAATCTTATGCAACAAATTTGGCTTAATCTTATTGATAATGCGATAAAATTTTCGGATAAGGGCGGGAAGATAGTTATACAGCTTGTAAGCGAAGGGGCAGGGGTAAGGTTTTCTGTGAAGGACGAAGGTATAGGCATGGAGGAGACTAAGCGGATTTTTGATAAGTTTTATCAGGCAGATTCCTCGCATAGCGGAGCTGGGAATGGGCTGGGTTTGGCTATGGTTAAAAGGATTGTGGAGTTGTGCGATGGGGCGGTTTGGGTGGAGAGTAAGGCTGGGGAGGGTAGTGTTTTTGTGGTGGAGTTGCCGGGGTGATGGGTACTGTTTTAGGATTTTTATGTTGCAAATGTTAATCATTTTTAATACAATGTAAACAGAAAGGGGTTTTTTAAATGCAAAAAACCGATGTAATCCATATGCGAATTTCGCCTGAAATTAAACGCGGTGCAGATTCAATTCTTGGACGTTTAGGTATGTCCACTTCGGATGCCATAAATATTTTTTTATCGCAAGTAATCCTTCGTGGCGGCTTACCTTTTGAAGTGCGCCTTCCTGTACCCAACGAAGCTACGCTTTCAGCAATGCATGATGCAAAAAACGACAACAACCTCCACAAATTTGATTCGCCCGATGCCATGTTTAAAGAGTTGGAAATCTAATGAAAACTCCGGCTTTTACAAAGCAATTTGAGCGCGATATAAAGCTCTGCAAAAAACGCCAAAAGGACATCACAAAAATTAAAGCAATTATGTTTGACCTAATCGTAGAAAACCCATTGCCACCAAAAAACAAAGATCATGCTTTATCAGGAAACTGGAAAGACCACAGTTCTGGAAATCACTGTACTTGATATTAGCATCTGACTTGCCACTTACTACTGCATTATATACTCTTAAGTTTGCTGATTAGCTACCCTTTATTAGCATACCTAGCGCTACGCTTCTCAGCACAAAACACAAAATATTCATCAAGCTCACTTATTGTAACGCCGCCAAATATAGAAATCAGCTTATTTTTATACCAGTCTTTCCTCTTTGTCACCATATACATCTTACCGCCAACTCTAAGCCTATTAAAGCCTTTTTCTATAAAGTGCTTAGGCACAGAAAAATCAACATGATAAGGCGGGTTTGAGAGTATGAGGGTAAAATCATTATCTTGAATATTCTCAAAGCCGTTGCTTAATACAATCTTTACGTCATTTACATCATTCAACTGGGCGTTTTTCTTAGATAATTCAATGCAATTCCGGCTGTTATCACACATTACGATGTTTTGAGCTTCTATAAATTTTGCGGCGTATATACCAACTATCCCATAGCCGCATCCTAAATCTAATAATTTATCATCAGGCGAAAAATCAACAGCAGAAAGCATAGCAAGCGTACCCCTATCAACATGAAGCGGCGAGAATACTTTGCCTTTAGTTTCAAAGCTTAATTTTACGTTATTTATTGTTTGTGTAAACATTCTTTAATCACCATAAAATCGTTATCCACGAAAGCTCTTTAAAAGCCGGGTTCTCCTCCTTAATTATCCTTCTCCACCAATCCATACTTAACCTTAATCCTATCCAACTTATCAAGCATAGCCCCAGCCCCTAGCATCAAAAACACCACCGTAGCCGCCGCATGAACCAAATCAAAGGGTATCCCCTGCAAATAATAAGCCAACAACATTTCAAAAGTAGGATCAGGCTGTATAATCAGCAAGCTATACGGATTCATAATCCCGCCATAAATAAAAAACGTAGCCAAGCCGCCAAATATAGCCAACGAGCCTGGGCTTCTTCTCAGCAAGCCTTTACGGAACAGCGCCCCGGCTAAAAATCCAATTAAGCCACTGGCGAACATCTGCCAGGGCGTCCAAGGGCCTTGGCCGAACAGCATATTACTAACCAAAAAGGTCATAGCGCCCACCAAAAACCCGGCCTCGCCGCCGAAGGCAACCCCGGATATTATCACAATAGCGATAACAGGTTTAAACTGCGGTAGCATGAAGAAAGCCGCACGCCCGGCGACGCCGATAGCGCATAGCACCGCAATTATAACAAGCTCACGCGCTTGCGGTTTGCGATCCTCAAAAACCAATGCAAAAGGTAGCATAGTTTGTATCATAACCAATGTCGAGACTAGATAAAACTGCCTATGTTCAAAGAAGAATACACCTACATATATCGTTAGCGGGATCGTCAAAAGTATAGTAAAAGCCGCTACTATAGTGCGCTTAGATAGCTTGCGCTTTTTATAAGTATAGTCTATTTTGTCACGTTTCCAAAACAGCACCAAAGAAATTCCGATAAGCCCTACAGAAAACGCAAGCATAATACCAACATAAAGCCCTGCGCCTTGCCTGGCTAGGTTAATAGCATCTTGCCCGCCGCCGATAAAGGCAGATAAACTCGGCCAGTTGGTAGCGGAAATAGCCAAAACCACAAGTAACCACAGGCAAAAAAACATGAATGAAAATTTACGCCCTATTGACAGCGGGGAGGCTGGCTTTTTTATGCTTGCTTGTACAGAAGAGCTTTCTGCCGCTTCGTATACTGCGTCTGTAATTTCCGGTGCCGGTGTAACTTTCCCGCCCAGCGCCAGTACTACATCATTAACCGTTACTGCATCTGGTAAAATACTCCGCGCCATACGGTTGGCGCTGGTAGTATAAAAACTATTACCGCTAAAAAACTCCCTTGGGCTATTCTCGCTTACAATATTTCCGTCAAAAAACAATGCACAACGGTCTGCATGTTCCGCGCAAAACTCAATATCGTGGCTTACCATTATTACGGCAACATCCGCCGCCGTTAGCCTTCTTAAAATGGCGGCAAATATCTGTTTATATTCGGCGTCTAAGCCTTTTGTTGGCTCGTCTAGCAATAGAATTTTCGGCTTTAGCAGAAGAACTTTCGCCAGCGCGGCGCGTTGCTGTTCGCCGCCGGATAAATCGTAGGGGTGGTTCTCAAGCAAGCCCTCTAAGCGGCATAGCTTTACTACAGAATCCAAATTGGGTGATATTTCCATCAAATCTTGCTGTAAAGTCTTTGCTACAAATAAGGCTTGCGGGTTCTGCGGCAGAACGTAAACGGGCGCATTTGCGTGGACTTTGCCGCGATAGGCTTTATTCAATCCCGCAATGAGTGATAAGGTAGTTGTTTTGCCGGTTCCGTTGCCGCCTAGTATAGCGGTTATTTCACCATAATGCCCGGTAAAAGACAGCCCCTTTATTACATCAGGCGAATTCTTTTCGTAGCGGAACCACACATCCTTTAAACTGACCGCTGGGTTTTCTTTCGGCGGCGATGTCAGTTGGTGACTCACAGTCACCAACTGACTTTTGCCAAGCATCCAAGCCGCCCCATCCTTAACCGACACAGGGCAATCCCCTTTTTTGTCACGCCCATCAGAACAAGCCGCCCAAATCCGCATAGGCGCGGGCATAGCCAAAAACATTCCATGATCCATTAAGCCTACCTTATTAGGCGCTCCTTCCGCTATAACTTGCCCTTTATCCATCACCACAGCATGTGAACTTAGCGGAAAAGCCTCTTCCAGCCTATGCTCTGTCATAATAACCGTTACGCCAAGCTCCCTATTAATTTTGCCTACTATCGCAAGAAATTCCCCGGCGGCAATAGGGTCTAGCTGGCTGGTGGGCTCGTCCAATATCAGCACGGAGGGCGATAGCGCCATAACAGAAGCCAGCGCCAGAATCTGTTTTTGCCCGCCAGATAACTCTGTCACCGACATATGAAACCAGTTTTGTATACCAAAAAAACTAGCCATTTCCGCGACCCGCAAGCGAATTTCTGTATTTTTAAACCCCAGGCTCTCCAAGCCAAAGGCCAGCTCGTGCCAAACTTTATCGGTAACAATCTGGTTATCCGGCGATTGCAAAACAAAGCCTATTTTAGCCGCCGCATCCCGGGCAGAAAGCTCGTTAAGCGCCTTCCCCTCAAAGCTAACAAGGCCGCTTTTTTCCCCATGCGGAATAAGCGAGGGTTTGAGCTGCCTAAGCAGTGTAGTTTTACCGCAACCGGAAGGCCCACAAAGGCATACAAAAGAGCCACGCTCAATCACAAGATCAAGCCCGCAGAGGGCTGGTTCCTTTCTTCCAGGATATGTGAATGTCAGATTTTCGATTCTATACGTTTCCAAATAAAATCCTCTTTCAGATTTACAAACAAGGGCAAAGCGGCAAGGGCGAAGTAGCTGGCAAAAACCAACACAGTCCAAAAGCCGTAAAAATTCCCTCTAATAGTCGGAAAAAAGCGGAAGCGGTACACTTCTGTTGCAACGCCCGCTATTATTACGGCACTGCAAGCAAAAATAAAAGTAAGCGCGTAAAAATCCCGCTTATGGAAGCTAAAAAGCGAAAAAGCCGTGCGGCCTGGCAGTCCGTAACCACGCGCTTTCATGCTATCGGCTGTTTCTATGGCGTTTTCCAGCGCCCAGCTTATTAAAATAGATAAATTTTTTATACCCTGCCTAAGCGATACCTCGCGCCCTATGCATTTTTGCGCGTCCGAGATCACTTTAATCTGCGTGCGAAAGCGCGGAACCAAACGAAGCGCCATCGCAAGTATCAAAGAAAGCGCGGGGATAATACGGCCAAACAAATAAATAATTTTATCGCTAGTTATAACCGCGTTAAAGCAGGCAAACCAGGTAATTACAGTAAGCAAAACCACAGCCGATGCAAAGCCGAATGCGATAGATTCCAATGTAACCGGGTTTCCGTTAGGCAAATAAGCCAATATTGTAGCGCCCCTATGATTAAAAAGCGGGCTAATAGCCCCAGCAAATATAAGCATGGGAAGCATGTAAAGCAAGCCGATTTTAAGCGCCGCCCTGCCGCTTAAGTAAAGCGCGTAAACAGCCGCGCAAACAAGCGAAATAGCAATGCTAACAGGGTGCATCAAAAACATAGTAAAACCCAGCACCGCCGCAAAGTACATAAAATTCACCAGGGGATGAAAGCCCGAAAAAGTATCCCTATTCATAAGCCAACACAACTATATCCCCGTCCCGAATAACGCGATAGGGGAAAAGCCGCTCTATTACTGTTTCAGATATAAAAATCGTATCGCTGTACAAATATGCGTCATGCACAACTTGCTGAAAGCCGCCGACATTAATTTTAAGAACATTATCTTGCCATTCTAGCCCGCTATAATGCCTGGCAAAATGCGCTACCCGCAAGTACACCTTCTCAGTAACGGGATGCACAAAGGGCGCGCCCATTTGATGATAGCTTATTATCGGGGAAATACCGCCTGGATGGGCAAAAACAGGTACATTAATCTTAAAAACCATCCCTTCTTCCGGCAGTGGTATATCAAAGTTTTCTATAGGTAGCGGCACTTGCTTAAGCCCAAACTCGTCATGATAAGTTAAAAAGGCGCTGTAAACCGCATAAAAACCGTCACGAAACAAATCCCAAGCACGCGCCGGTGAGTTTATTGTATGCACCATATATCTTACTTCGTCCGTGTGTAGCTGATTGTTGCCAAGCCAAGCCTCCGGCACGGTAACGGCGTACAAACCCTCATCTATGGCAAACTGATGTATAGCCGCAAAATTAACCCGCATATGATTCATTTCATATAGCGTCAAAATTATATCATTAAAGCCCAGCGCCCTAATACGGGCAACATCGGCAAAACGATACACCTGCGGAATAAAACGCTGTTGCTGTTCCGGAAAAAGCTCAGCGATTATATACAAAGCCGCATAGTCCGTGTCTTTAGTATCGGTAATAATACGCAAACCGGGATTATAGCGCAAAAAATCTATCAACATTTCCAAATCTACAGGGGTAAATTTATTAAAAATCC
>Ga0209755_10000647_pt1 | contig 61523 bp, 50 predicted proteins | sample TergutCo191P1_FD_187301 | JGI IMG/M metagenome (GOLD analysis project Ga0209755, IMG submission 187301) | Cornitermes sp. P1 segment gut microbial communities from Petit-Saut dam, French Guiana - Co191P1 (SPAdes) (version 2) | ecosystem: Host-associated > Arthropoda: Insects > Digestive system...
TGAAGCGCAAGGCTTTTGAGGAAGCATTTGCAAACACGGCACCTACAGAAGAAGCTCCTCTTTGGCAATAAGATGGTGAACTTCTAAACTGGCTTCAAGGGCTTGGTAAGTAGAATGAAAGGCAGGACGTTATGTTAAGCAAATTTACAGATATACCCTCTGTTTTGTGGGCAAATTATGCTATATTTTTCATAACGTCCGACTTTCCATATCCACAAATGAACTAAACCGCTGCGCGGTGGAAATCTAAACAAATTGCGCGAATTTTCTGAAATTACTGAGGGGCATGAAGATAACGATGATGATTAAATCGTTTGAAGATTTTGGAGATGAAATGTATAGTAAAATAGATAAAGGTTTTCAGGTTGCTTTTGATATAGCTTGGGGTGCATTTGTCTCAGGTTCAATACCGGTCGGTGCTTGTATCCTAAATGAAAATGATGAGGTTGTTTCTGTCGGGCAAAATCAAATTTTCACAGAGGGAGACGGACTAATTTCACATCATCAGCTTGCACACGCTGAAGCAAACGCAATACTAAAAATAAGCGAGTATCCACGCTCAAATGAGCACCAAAATGTCCGTAAGTATACGCTTTACACAACAATGGAACCTTGCCCTTTTTGCTTTGGGGCAATTGCAATGGGTAGCATAAGACATGTCAAATTTGCCGCCCGTTTGATTCCTCCATGTACGAAGCACCCGCCTGAATCATTTTTTTGCACCCATGATGAGCAAATGGCGGAATTGTGCGAGTGCGAGTATAAGGTCATTGCTTTAGTTGCTTCACAGCTCCGATACAGCATAATTGCATTTACTAGTTGACTTTTACCCTTCATTCTGGTAGAAATAACCTATAAAGATAAAAGGGGGGCGGGGCTTAATCCCGCCCCTTCTTAGAAAGAGGGAGCATGTTAAAAATTTTTTCGCGCCTCAAGCCGAAAGAGTGGCTGATGATTGGAGCCAGCCTTGCGTTTGTAGTTGTGCAGGTATGGCTTGACCTTCGTGTGCCGGAGCTTATGGGTGAAGTCACCATTTTGATTACGGCGCCGGGTGGGTCGGTAAGTGATGTGATTAATGTTGGATTGTTGATGCTTTTGTTCGCTGTAGCCAGTGCGGTCACGATGGTGTTTATGGGATACTTGGGTGCAAAGGTCGGTGCAAGCTTCTCGCAGGGGCTTCGCGGCGATGTGTTCCGCCGTGTCGAGAGCTTTTCGATGGAGGAGATGAACGCATTTTCGACAGCCAGCCTAATCACGCGCACGACAAACGATGTCACGCAAATCCAAATGCTGATTGCAATGGGCATGTCGATGTTTGTCAGGGCGCCTATTATGGCATTTTGGGCGCTCAGCAGAATATCGGCGGGCAATTGGCAATTTACAGCGCTGACTGGGATTTTGGTCGCAGTCGTGGTTGTAATGATTTCGTGCCTAATGGCCTATGCTTTGCCTCGATTCCGCAAGATTCAGACTCTGACCGATAACCTGAACAGAGTGACGAGGGAGAATCTTTCAGGCATCCGCGTGGTTCGGGCATATAATGCCGAAGGTTTTCAAGAGCGCAAGTTTGAGGAAGCCAACGACGAATTTACGGCAACGAGCCTTTCTGTCAACCGCGCGATGCAGATAATGAACCCCGTTATGCGCATGGTTATGACCGGCGTCTCGCTCGGCATATACTGGATTGGTGCATTTCTTATAGAATCCGCACAAGTGACGGATAGAATGGGCATTTTTTCGGACATGGTCGTGTTTTCTCAGCTCGCTTTGCAGGTCGTAATGTCGTTTATGATGCTGACGATGATATTCATAATGCTGCCGCGCGTTATGGTTTCAGTCAAGCGCGTAAACGAGGTCCTCGATACAGAGCCAACCATTGTTGACGGCACGATTGACGAGGTGCCGGACGGTATGATTGGTGAGGTCGAATTTAGGAATGTAAGCTTTAAATATCCAGATGCCGAGGACTATGTCCTGTTTGACATAAGCTTTAAGGCTCGCCGAGGCGAGACAGTTGCGCTTGTCGGCTCGACCGGGTGCGGGAAATCTACGGTAATCAACCTAGTGCCGCGCTTTTACGACGCTACGGAAGGGCAGGTGCTTGTCAATGGGGTGGACGTAAAGGAATACACTCAGGAGGCTTTGCGCAATATGCTCGGTTATGTGCCTCAGAGGGCGGCGCTCTTCTCTGGGACAGTGGCGTCAAACGTGGCGTTTGGCGATAATGGCAAGCCCAGCCCCGCAGAGGATGATGTGAAGACAGCGGTGAGAATAGCTCAGGCTGCGCCATTTATCGAAAAAATGGAAGATGGCTATAACGGACTGATATCGCAAGGTGGGACTAATGTGTCGGGTGGCGAGAAGCAGCGTATCTCAATCGCCCGCGCTGTTTGCAGGAAGCCTGAAATATACATCTTTGACGATTCGTTCTCCGCACTGGACTACAAAACGGACCGTGCGCTTCGTGCTGCGCTTCGCAATGAGACTGAGGGTGCCACAAGCCTGATAGTCGCACAGCGGATAGGCACGATTCGCGATGCAGACCGGATTTTGGTGCTTGACGAAGGCAAGCTGGTGGGCATGGGGACACATGATGAACTTATGAAGGATTGTGAGGTCTATCAGGAAATTGCTCTCTCACAATTAACGGCAGAGGAGTTAGGCGTATGAGTGGAAGAAATCATTACGAGGTGGGGCAAAACAGGAGGCCACCACAGGGCTTTGGCCCCGGCGGCAGGCCGCCCATGGGGGCAGGAGAGAAGCCCAAGGATTTTAAAAAATCGATATCAGAGCTGGTTAAGCACACTGAGAAGTATAAAAAAGGACTGATTGCCGCTATAGTGCTTGCATTGGCGGGTACTGCCGCAACCTTGGCAGGTCCCGATATGCTCAGGCTTGTAACGGACGAGATTGTTTCAGGACTAGCGACCAGCATAAACCTTGAGAGGGTCGTGCTCCTTTGCGTCGTCCTCCTTATTATCTTTGCCGTAGGTGCGCTGCTGTCTTTTTTGCAGGGCTGGATAATAACTACGGTCACTCAGCGCTTTGCGCAAGATCTTAGGGCAGAGGTTTCCAGAAAGATAAATCGGCTGCCGCTGAAGCATTTTGACCGTGCGACCAGCGGCGACATCCTCAGCCGCGTCACAAACGATGTCGACACGATAGCTACAGCGCTGAACCAGAGCATAGGAACCCTTGCGGCGTCAATCACGCTTCTAATCGGCTCACTGATTCTGATGCTCATCACCAATGTATTAATGGCAATAACGGCTGTTGTCGCTGTGTTCATTGGTTTTATACTGATGGGCATTATCATGGGGAAGTCGCAGAAGCACTTTGTTGGCAATCAAAAAAACCTGGGAGATTTGAATGGGCATATTGAGGAAATGTATGCCGGGCACACTGTCGTCAGGGCGTACAATGCGGAGCGGGGGGCCATCAGCGCCTTCGACGAGATTAACGACAGGTTATACACCAGCAACTGGAAGTCCCAGTTCATGTCAGGACTGATGATGCCTTTTATGGGTTTCATCGGAAACTTGGGATTTGTTGCGGTCTGTGTGGTCGGTGCGGTGCTTGTCATAAATGAGAGCATTTCATTCGGTGTCGTAGTTGCGTTCATGCTTCACATAAGGAACTTCACCCAGCCACTTGGAGGAATAGCGCAGTCGATGACGGCGATGCAGTCAGCGGCGGCGGCGTCGGAGCGCGTGTTTGAGTTCCTAAAGGCCGAGGAGATGGCCAATGAGTCAGCGAAAGCAATGTTGCTCGCCGAGGCCGATGTTAGAGGCGATGTCGATTTTTGCAATGTCGTATTTGGCTATAACGAAGAAAAGACGATTATCAAGAATTTTTCGGCCAGTATAAAGGCTGGGCAGAAGGTCGCAATCGTCGGGCCGACCGGGGCAGGCAAAACGACTATAGTAAACCTGCTGATGCGTTTTTACGAAACTAACAGCGGAGAGATAAAGATAGACGGCGTCCCGATTTCCGAGATGACAAGGGAGAACGTCCATGCGCTGTTTTGCATGGTCTTGCAGGATACGTGGCTTTTTGAGGGGACTATAAAGGAAAACGTGATATACAGCAAATCAGGAGTCACAGACGAAGAAGTCAAGGATGCGTGTAAGGCAGTAGGGGTGCATCATTTCATACGGACGCTGCCTAGCGGATACGACACGGTTTTGGGCGAGAATATCAACATCTCGGCTGGGGAGAAGCAGCTGCTCACTATAGCGAGGGCGATGATTGAGAATGCTCCATTGCTTATTCTCGACGAGGCGACAAGTTCGGTTGACACAAGGACAGAGGTGCTGGTACAGCGAGCAATGGCAAAGCTTACGGAGGGCAGGACTTCGTTCGTTATAGCGCACAGGCTCTCAACAATCAGGAATGCGGATGTAATACTGGTCATGCGTGACGGTGACATCATAGAAAGCGGCAGTCACGATGAGCTAATCTCAAAAAATGGCTTCTACGCCGAGCTGTACAACAGCCAGTTCGAAGATGCGCTCACTGCGTGACCCAACACTAAGTCAAGGCAGGGCACAAAACGTTCATTATTTTCCCGAGCGTTCTGTGCCTCGGGTACTCGAAAGGAATGAACGTTACTATGGACATCACTTACAGGGAAATACAGGACACTTTTGAAGCGCTTGGTAAGACAAAGGAATATTTGGACAAAAAATGGGAAGATATTGCGGGCTTTATAGCAGGCAAGAAGCGCTTTATCTTTGTGGGCTGCGGCTCAAGCTACTCAATTGCGAAATCCTTGGCGGCAATCTGCAATATGCAAAGCGGTGTGCCTGCCTCGGCGCTGGCGGCAGGGGATATTTTGCTCCATGCCCCGAGGTATGTGAAAATGGCGGATGGCGCCGCTATAGTATTTGTATCCCGCTCAGGCCGCACCAGCGAGCTGCTCATGGCGCTTGAGGCTTTGCGCTCACAGGGGATTTCACTATCTGTCTTTTCGCTCATTGCGGCAGACGGCTCGCCGCTGGAAGAAAAGAGCGACTTGGCGGTTTGCACGCCGTGGGCGTTTGATGAAAGTGTGTGTCAGACCCGTTCGGTCACAAATTTCTATTTCATTGGCGCATATATATGGGCAAGGCATGTGATGGACAAAGCCACGCTGGATGGGCTTGCACATTTGCTTAAGTTTGGGCCTGGCTACTTGGAGCGTGCGGAGGCGCTGGCAAAGCGGCTTGCCGCACTTCCGTGGTCCGGGGCGGTCGTTCTGGCTGATGCGGAGCTGGAGGGGCTTGCCGAGGAAGGTGCGCTGGTGTTCAAGGAGGTCTGTCAGTTGCCCGCAAATTACTACCATGTCCTTGATGCGCGCCACGGCCCCATAGTGATTTTTGGGGAGCAGACGCTGATTCTTGTTGCGCTGGGCGCTGCCGATTCGCTTGAGCGTGACCTGTTGGAGGATTTGGCAAAAAAGGGCTCGCATGTTGTGGCATTCTCTGATGTCGGAGATGAAGAGGCCGCAGTTTACAATATTGGCTATGGCCACCCGCTGACCCATGTGGCAAAAGGGATTCCCTTCATACTGCTGTGCCAGCTGACAGCGTACGAAAAATCGAAGTTGACCGGGGCTAATCCCGACAAGCCCACTGGGCTGGATTCGTGGATAGCGCTATAAGCGCATGACCGGTTTTTTGGAGGGCCTATCATGAAGCATTATGGTCTCGAAATCGACATCAGGAACAAGCCTGAGCTTGACGCCAAGTTTATACCGATTCACAAGTTTAACGAAGCATTTCTAAAAACTGCAACCAAGCCGTTCTCGATAGCGATTGAGCGCAATGACAAGCAGATATATGTGAAGTCAACCTTCGTCCATGGCGATGAGGCGCATGCCGATGTGGACAGGCGATATGTTGACCGCCTGGTCAAATTCGAGCTATGGCAAAAGGGTGGGTTTAGGCTGTATGTCAAGGGCGATGAGAGCCTTTATCAAACGCTCAAGCACACATATTCGCCGGGCGGCTCACGTGCGTTTGATGCGGAATTTATGGGAAACCTATACCAGCATGATTTTGAAATTCTCCTGTGCGATGAATTGCCGGAGCCGTTTGAAATCAAAAAGTCCATCGGGCGGCACTTTGATGGTTGCCGCATCGGATTTGATGCGGGCGGGAGCGACTATAAGGTTGCCGCAGTGATAGACGGCGAGGCGGTGTACAGCAGCGAGACCGTCTGGAACCCCAAGCTGAGCAGCGACCCAGACTATCACTATAACGGCGTGCTGACGGCGTTTAGGGAAGCGATGGAGCACCTGCCGCGCGTGGATGCTATTGGAATTTCCTCAGCCGGGCTTGTAGGCAACAACCGAGTGCTGTTTGCGCAGCTGTTCCAGAAAGTCCCAAAGGAACTTTTTGACGCAAAGGGTAGGGAAACCTACATTCGTGCTGTGAGGGAAATCGGTGACAACATACCCTTTGCAGTGGCAAATGACGGCGATGTTGCAGCGCTTGCGGGCTCCATTGGCCTAAATAGAAACAATATTCTCGGCCTGGCAATGGGAACCAGCTTCATAGGCGGGTTTGTGGACAAGGCGGGCAATCTTTCCAATTGGATAAGTGAGCTTGCCTTTGCTCCGGTGGATGTGTCGCCGGAAGCGGCAATGGACGACTGGACGCGCGACGTTGGGGTTGGCGTGCAGTATTTTTGCCAAGAGGCGGTAATAAAGCTGTCAGGTGCAGCAGGGATTTCGTTAGAAGGTTATGACACGCCTGCAAAGAAGCTCAAAGCTGTGCAAAATTTGCTGGATAAGGAAAATGAGGGCGCAGAGGCGATATTTCGCTCGATTGGCTGTTATCTAGGTCATACTGCGCCGTTTTACTATGATGTCTATAAATCAGAAAGTATGCTCCTGCTTGGGCGAGTGGTTAGCGGCAAGGGCGGGGATATCATCCTGGAGACGGCAACTGCCGTTTTGCGTGATGAATACCCAGAATTGCCGATTGAACTGCTTCTCCCCGATGAGCAGACCCGGCGCCTAGGCCAGTCGGTCGCAGCGGCGAGCCTGCCCGAAATCCCAAAGTAGGAGCGTTATTCAGAATTTAGAGGGCAAAAGGATGCATATTGAAGATGTCCAAATCCTGATGGGAGACGGGGTGTTTCGCAAAGGCTCCGTGGAGTTTGGAGAAACCATAGAGAAAATTGAAATAAGCGAGGCTTCGGGTATCGATTTTGGGGTGGGGCAGTATCTCATCCCCGGGCTTGTTGATGTTCACACGCATGGTGCTATTGGAGGCGACCACAACGATGGGTCAGGAGAAAAGATGGCGGAAATGGCACAGTTTTACGCTAGGAATGGCGTGACCTCATTTCTGGCTACGACACTCACCGCTGCGGAACCGGTGCTGGAAAAAGCTATGCGCAATGTAGCCCGATTTGAACGCCCGCCCGATGGCGCACGTTGCTTGGGCGTGAATTTAGAAGGGCCTTTCTTCTCGCATGGTAAGAGGGGGGCGCATCCTGCCGATTTGCTCAGACTTCCCGATATTTCTCTGTTTGAGCGTTTGTTCAGGCTTTCTGGTGAGAGTATCAAGCTCGTGTGCGTATCCCCCGAGTTAGATGGGGCTATGGACTTTATACGTGAGGCCTCAAAGCTGGCTCATGTGTCTCTCGCCCATTCCAATGCCGATTACAAAACGGCTATGCAAGCGTTTGCAAATGGTGCGACACATGTGACACACCTGTTTAATGGGATGAGCCCATTTTTGCACAGAGAACCGGGCATTGTAGGTGCTGCGCTGGATGCAAACGCTTTTGTTGAAGTGATTTGTGATGGCTACCATCTGCATCCGGCGGTTGTCCGTGCGATATTTGGCATGTTCCCCAAGCGTGCTTGCCTTATAAGCGATTCATTGAGATGCACGGGCTTGCCTGATGGGGATTACGAATCTGCCGGGCTGCCAATCATCGTGAGAGCCGGCAGAGCTATGCTGGCAGACGGCAGCAGCCTTGCAGGATCGGCCATAACGCTGCTGCAAGGAGTCCGCATAGCTGTTTCCCTTGGAGTGCCGTTGGCAAACGCGGTCTCTTCGGCGTCGTCACATTGTGCGCAGGCCCTGGGTATGGAAGGGATGATCGGCTCACTGGTGCCAGGAGCATATGCAGATTTTGTGCTATTGGACAGCAAGCTCGATGTGCAGAAGGTCTATATCAACGGCAAAGAGGCGCCTAGCACTTCGGGGAAATGCTGAACCGCCAGCCGTGCAAGGTGCATGGCTACCGTTTTGGGTCGGTACCCTTTAATTAAAAATCAAATTTCTTGAAAAGGAACGGTGAGATATGACACTAACAGGATTAAAAGGGACGACCTACACCATAGACCCCTCGCCTATCGATAGCAGCGGCAGCATTTACCGAATGCTTGGAGGTGACAGAATGGTCACCAAGCTGTTCAGGGACGGCGCAATCAATCAAGAGTTAGTAAAAAAGCTGACTGATATGATTGAAAACCCGCCAAGTGAGGCAGTGCTCTCGCAGGTGGCGTGGCCTCTGGACCTGGTTGGCGTGGAATCCGGCACATTCTGCGGCATTGTAATGCCGGAGCTGAGCGACGATGCAAAACTCAGCGTAGAGGAGATTCCGGAGCTTGGCGCAGTGCCTAAGGCCATTGCGGAATTGTTTGTCCAAGCGCCGAAAATTGCACAAAGCTCTGCGCCAGCGGTTTCACAGCCGTCAAGCAAAAAATCAGGGATTGAAACTGTTTTAGCGCTGGCAGCGATTGTGGTTGTAATTGTTGCCACGCTGTTGGTGACTAGAGATAATGCTGCCCCTGATTTTGGTGGTTTCGGCGGCTTTGGCGGCGGATTCGGGGACTTCGGCGGCGGATTCGGGGGCTTCGGCGGCGGATTCGGGGACTTCGGCGGCGGATTCGGGGACTTCGGCGGCGGATTCGGAGACTTCGGTGGTGGATTCGGGGGCGAACCTGACATTGGAACGCTGGAGGAGGTACCATCGGAACTAGAACCGGCGTATACTTTGGGTGTGTGGCCGCTGGCGCCCTTTACTTACGACCCGTCTCTTGATGATGAAGCTATACCCAGCGGTGCGGTAATTTTCGGATTGTGGGACGACGCTTTTGCGCCGTTGCCGGCACCGGGTTCAATTATGGGCTTTTCAGCCGTGGCGTCAATGGCACAATTAACTGAGGGTACTTTTTACGCCTTCACGGCAACGAGCGGGTTTGACTATGTTGCGCTAGGGACGGCAGATATGGGTGCAGCTGCAGCACCCCCACCCCCCATGGTACTGATTGTGGATGCGCCTCCGGAGCTTGCATCGGCGTTTTTTGTGGGAGTATGGCCGCTGGCTCCCTTAACTTACGACCCAGGCCTTGATGCTGTAAACATACCTGCCGGCGCAGTAATCTACGGTTTGTTTGACCTCGATTTCAACACGCTTCCGCCACCGGATGCAGTTGCGGGCTATGTAGAGGTGGCAGATATATTGCAATTATCCGAGGGTTATTTTTATATTTTTACAGCAGACAGCGGCTTTAGTTATGTTCTCCTCATGAGTGCCGCTGAGTAGCTGGGCAATACCCCTTGACGCAATTTGGGCAATGTGGGATAATGTTTATCATGCAATTATCATAATTTCGCTAAACAGCTTGCAGCAATAAGTAAAAGAACCCTGACCAATGACAGGAGATGACAGATGGCAAATATTTCGTTAAAAAACATAGTAAAAATTTACCCCGGCGATGTGGTGGCCGTTCATGATTTTAACCTTGAAATCGACGACAAGGAGTTTATCATCCTTGTAGGCCCGTCAGGTTGCGGAAAGTCGACGACATTGAGGATGATAGCCGGGCTTGAAGAAATAACAAAGGGGGAGCTGCACATCGGCGACCGACTTGTCAACAATTTGCCCCCTAAGGACCGGGATATTGCGATGGTATTTCAAAACTATGCGCTCTATCCGCATATGACCGTCTATAAGAATATTGCCTTCGGACTGCAGCTGCGCAAAGTGCCTAAAAATATCATAAGGCAAAAAGTCCACGAAACGGCAAAAATCCTAGATATAGAGGACCTGCTAAACCGCAAGCCAAAGGCGCTGTCAGGCGGACAACGCCAGCGCGTCGCACTAGGGAGGGCTATGGTGCGCGACCCTGCGGTATTCCTGCTTGACGAGCCCCTCTCAAACCTGGACGCAAAGCTGCGCACATCCATGCGTACTGAAATATCCATGCTCCACAAGCGTCTCGGCACGACCTTCGTGTATGTCACGCATGACCAAACTGAGGCTATGACGATGGGAGACCGGATAGTGGTGATGAAAGACGGCTTTATACAGCAAGTGGACTCGCCGCAGGAGCTGTACGACGTCCCTCGCAACCTGTTCGTAGCGGGGTTCATTGGGGCGCCGCAGATGAACTTCATTGATGCGGCAATAATAAAAACGGACGATGGGTTTGCTGCAAAGTTCGGCAACACAGCGCTAGCGCTTCCGAAATCAAAAATAGACCCCGAAACGGCGTTGGCGTATGAAGGCAAGGAAGTTGTGCTGGGCATAAGGGCCGAGAACCTGCACGTTGAAGCAACGCATATGGAGCGGGAGGGGACAAGCCCAATTACCGTGACAGTAAATCTTGCGGAGCTCCTTGGCTCGGAGACTTACCTGTATGGAGAGTGCGAAGGCGTGAGCTTAATCGCAAAAATTCCGCCATACAACAACCCGAAGCCGGGCGAAACAATCAAGCTCGCACTAGACCGCAACAAGCTGCACCTGTTTGACAAGGAAAGCGGAGAAGCGATTAGATAAATATAATCCAATAAGGGCTGATGCATACTAGCGCATCAGCCCTTTATCGCACCGCCCGTCACACTGGCAAGGATTTTGTTGCTTAAGAAGATGAATAGGATGAAGGTTGGGGCAAAGACTATGACTGCGCTTGCGAACATTGCTCCCCAATGCCCTGCATACCTCATGCCCTGCACCATGTTGAAAAGGCCCACTGCGATGGGGCGTATCGCCGCATCGTTTGCAAATATCATTGAAATGAAAAATTCGTTCCAAATAGTGATGAAGTTAAAAATCGTGACTGTTATGATGCCGGGTTGGGCCAGCGGGAACATTATCCTCCAGAAAGTCCTTACGGGGCTGCAACCGTCCACCGCAGCGGCTTCTTCAAGGCCTGAGGGCAGATTTTTGAAGAAGGGCAGCAGATAGAAAATGGTGAAGGGCACGTTCATGCCGATGTATAAAAAGATTAATGTTGTGCGGCTGCCTGTCGCCCTCATAGCGGTTGCGAGGCTGAAAATTGGCATGATAATCATGACGGCGGGAACGCCCATGGCGATGGAAGTTATGCCTTGAACAACTGCATTGAAGCGAAACTTGAATCGGCTGAGCGCATAGGATGCGGGTGCGGCGATGATTATAATAAGTGTTAGGGAAATCACGCTGTAAATCACCGAGTTGACAAAGAAGCGGCTCAGGTTCTGTGCCCCCCAAGCCAGGACATAGTTGTTGAATACTAAATCGAAATTGACAAGCCGCTCGAAAAAGGCGCCCAACACGTCTCCGCCAAAGATTTCCCTTGGAGTGACGAGCGAAGCGGCGATAGTCCAGCCGATAAGAAGGAAGGTAAAAAGCGCCCAAACCCCGCAAAGGAGGTATCCCGGCGCAAGCCTGAGGTCCTTCCTTATTTTAATTGGCTCGCGTGTGCTAACGGATCTAGCCATGCATTGTCGCCTCCTTTACATTTCAACGTCGTCGCGCCGTGTGATTAGAGAGGCGGCGACCGAAATAACTACTACAAGCAATGCCATTAAAATGCCGACCGCTGCGGCGGAACCGGAATCGCGCTGTATGACGGCTGACCCGCGGCCACCGAAGATAATTTCTCGCATGTAATTTGGCGGCATCGTAAATGGGAGGGTGAGGTTGTTGGGTGAAAACATGAACGACCAAGCGAAAACCCCAGTCCCCAGGCTGACAGTCCAAATCACGATATTGCTTCTGACCACGCCCCTGATTAGCGGCAGCGTGATAAAGAAAAACTTGTGGAAAATATTTGCGCCCTCAATACTGGCAGACTCATAGTACTCATCGCTGATTTTCTCAATTCCGCTGATGAACGTCAGCATGATATAACCGACCATCCCGAAGCAATATGCGATAAGCAAGCTCCATAACCCCATGTACGGACCAGTCCACATAACGGGCGTCTGCCCACCCATCAGATTGACCGCTCTGTCAAACAATCCGTCGATGTCTCTGAAAACATAGTTAATCCACATAGTCCCCAAGGCGATGGCGCTTATGACATTAGGCAAATATATAACAGCGCGCCAGAAACGCTTCAGGCGCACGCCGCTTGTCAAAATCACTGCATAGACCATGCCAAGGAACAGCACGGCAATCCCGCCAACGAACCAGAGCGTAAGGTAGTTCGTAACTGAGCGGTTGAACAAGTCTATCCCAAACAAGCCGATATAGTTGTCCAGACCGGCGAAAGTCCATTGATAAAATGGCTGCTCAATTGCCTCCACGGCAAAAAAACTCATGATAAATGTCCTAAACACTGGATATATGAAGACCATTACATAGATAAATATCGCCGGAATCAAAAAAAGCACTATCATACGTTTATTTTTGCGCCCAACCAAAATAACACCTCCTCAGTTGCAAAGCGAAACCGAGGCGGCGGCTTCGCCGCCTCGGCATAACTGACGCTTCTACGTTTAATTTAGCTCAACGCCGCCAAAGAATCAGCGAATTGCTGAGCGTTGATGGTTCCTGCGACCATCCTCTGGAAGCCCTCGATAATGGCGGCGGTGATATTCGGGTCATCTTCCGCTCCTGCAGCCCAAGGGAAGGGGTTAGTGGTGGCGGCGAATATTGCTTGGGCATCGGCGAGTTGCGGCGGCCACACCGCATCGTTTGCCATAGGGACGCCCCAAGTGTCGTCCGCCAGCCTCTGATCCCAATGGCCGAGCGTAATCCAGCGGATAAACGCAAAAGCGGCATTGGGGTAGCTGGTGTTTCTGTTGATGCCGAAGCTCTGTGCGCCAATATTGTGAGCTTCGGTGCCAGCCCCACCGGCATCGATTGACGGCCATGCAAAGGAGCCCCAGTTGATGTCGGGGTTTATCTCCCTGAGTTCATTGGGCAGCCATGAACCGTTGAGGTACATCGCAACGGTTTCCATTGCAAACTCAGCGGCCTGCCCTTCGGGGAATACGTTCGTAGCCGCCCTTTGGGACATGAAGCCGCGCGTAATCAGTTCTTCAAGAACCTCTGCTGTCCTGAGCACGCCGGGGTCGGAGAGTTCGGTGTTGGCGAAAATCTCCAATGTCCTGTCAACGCCCACAATGCGCGTAAGCGTATAGCCAAACAGGGCGGGGATATAGGCGTTGTCCACAGTCATCGGAGTAATGCCGATGTCCATGAGTCTTTCGCATGCCTCAAGAAATTCGTTCCAATTTGTCGGAGCCGAGGTAATGCCGGCCTCTTCGAATAGGTCTTTGTTGAACATGGTCGTGAAGATGAATGGCTGATAGGGAACCACGGTAAACCTTCCGCCGCCCCTCTCCTGCGCCATATTCATAAGCCCATTGTTGACCAGTCTCCTAAAGGGTTGGCCGTCGGTGTCGCTGAAGACACCATTAATCAAGTCGTCGAGCACCAGCAGGTGCTCAGCCCATTGCCCCGTTACGCGGTCGATGTCTTCGTCAAAGAGATCGATGGCCTCTCCGGCGGAGAGTGCCGGTGCGAGTCCCTCGCGTTGGCCTTGGCGGCCGTTGAAATTGACTGTGATTGGAACTCCTGTCGCCTCTGTAAAGGCTCTTGCCGCTGCGGCAAGCACGATTGCCTGCGGCTCAGCTTCGCTCCACATCGACCAGTACACCAGCGAGGCGCCTTCTTCGATGCCATCGGCTTGAGGGTCTTGCGCTGTTGTTGCAGGTGGTTGTTCTGCAGCACCGCCTGACGGGGGTGGTGCAGCGTCGCCTCCACATGCCGCCAATGCGAAAACCATGGCGAGCATCAGTAAAGGCGAGAGAATGCGGGATGCTTTTTTCATTTTTTACCTCCTAGAATTTCGCATGGAGCGCCCACTGTTCTAGGCGCTCAACTGTAACTTGCCGACGAGGCCGTAAGCCAAAAAAATTTGCAGGAATTTCAGGCGAATCCAGCCGCCGACAAGGTTATGATAGCAATTATGCTGCTAATTGTCAACTAAGATAAGTGCCTGTTTGTGAATTATAGATGAACTTTGGCCTCAGACTTCTTGCGGCTGAAAGCTGCCATATGCTATACTTAGTAGCCAGAAACATCAAGAAAAACCTACCACCGTTCTCCTAAAACCTGCCCACAAGCCCCATATGCAAACTTTGGAGGAATTATTATGATGAACACGCATAAGTATTTTGAGTCGCTAATCGAAAGCCATGGGGCAGGCAAGCCGCAGGGCATCCCATCTGTGTGCAGTGCGCACCCGCTGGTGATTCAAGCAGCAATGGAGGAGGCCCTTTTGCATGATGTGCCGGTTTTGATTGAAGCTACGGCAAATCAGGTCAACCAGGACGGAGGCTATACTGGTATGGCTCCTGCGGATTTTCGTGATTTTGTGTATGCGGTCGCAGAAAGCTGCGGTTTTCCGCATGGGAGGATTATGCTGGGGGGCGACCACCTTGGCCCGCACCCATGGCGGAGGTTAAGCGCCGAAAAAGCCATGCAAAAGGCGTCGGAGCTGGTAAAAAGCTATGTGCTTGCAGGCTTTTCCAAAATTCACTTGGATACCAGTATGCACTTGGGAGATGACGAGTTGGGAGCTGCGCTAAAAGACGAGATGATAGCGCAGCGCAGTGTGCAGCTCTGTGGCGCGGCAGAGCGGGAGGCGGAATCTTTTGGGGAAAACAGGCCCGTCTATGTGGTTGGCAGCGAAGTGCCGCCCCCTGGAGGGCCAGCTGCAGGGGAGGAAGAAATCCACCCGACTTCGCGCAGTGCGTTTTTATCGGCATATGGTGCATATGAGAGAGCATTTGAGCAAGCGGGGCTGCAAGATGCTTTTTCCCGCATTGTTGCTTTTGTGGTGCAGCCCGGCGTGGAGTTTACCGGAGACAGGGTGTTTGAGTATAGCCGTGAAGCGGCGGGGGATTTGTGTTCTGCGCTCAAAATGGTGGAGCGCCCTATCGTATTTGAAGGCCACTCCACGGATTATCAGACGTCTCACGCGCTATCTCAGCTTGTTGAGGACGGCATTGGAATTTTAAAGGTGGGCCCCGGCCTTACATTTGCTTTGCGGGAAGGGCTAGTCGCCCTTGAAGCCATTGAGGCTGAGCTATTGTGCGGTAGCGAGAAGGCAAAAAACGGGTTTTCAGATGCGTTGGAACAGGCTATGCTGCAAGAGGATAAGGATTGGCGAGCCTACTATAGGGGGGACGACCGGAGTCTGTACCTCCAGCGGCGCTACAGCTATTACGATCGAGCACGCTACTATTTGGGCAAGCCGCCAGTAAAAGCGTCAATAGAGGCTTTGCTAAATAACCTTGAGCAGACAGACCTTCCGGAACAGATGCTGAGCCAGTATCTCCCCCTGGCCTATCGCAAGCTTCGTGCCGGAGAGATAAAAGCTGAGCCAAGGGAAATTTTGCTGGCGCACATCAGAGCAGTCTTGGCAAACTACCATGCGGCGGCGAAGGCGGAGAAATCGTTCTTCACGGGGTAGCCCGGAATGGGCTGTTTGCTACGCTTTTTTCGCGTATGTAGGGCGACAAGACCCGTTCTAGCGGAAAAAGCGTAGTAAATTGACCATTTCGGGCGGTTGGCAAGCGACGTGTGAAGAACGAGAAATCAGCTGAATAAGGCAATTTCCAAAAAAATATGCTTGAAATGTGCGAGGGTATGTATTATACTCGTCATGTGTAAAACGCATGTGGTTGTGCGCCGGTGTGATGGAATGGTAGACGTGCTTGACTCAAAATCAAGTGTCCTCTGGACGTGTCGGTTCAAGTCCGACCACCGGTACCAAATGTAAGAGCCTTGTATTTGCAGGGCTTTTATGCGTTTTAAATAAGTTGCTCCTGCTACTCTAGCCCAAGGATCTGCTTGACCTCATCCTGCCGTGCAATTGGGCGACCGACTTCCTTTGCTATATCATGCACTTCCTTGAGAAGCTCGATGTTGGTTGGTTTGCGGTCGGGGTCGAAATGCAGCTCCAGCCCCGTTTTTACGTGCCCGCCCAACTCTATGGCGCGTTTGATGAGCGGGCGGGTATCCAAATCGCCCTCGCCCCAGATGGATATAAACCACGGCAGCTCGCACCCTTCCATCATGTTGAGATAGAAATACAGGTTTTCGACGGATGGGGGAATGCCGCAGGTGTTTATCGGCTGCATTGCGGATGTGCCATAGTCGCCTTGAAAATAAAGGTCTATCGAGGAGCCCTTTGTGTTGCGCCCCATTTTTATGTACTGCAGAGCCGTGCGCAGATACCCCGATTCATAGACGCCCCAAATCATTCCTATGTCGTTTTCGATGCACGCCTGAACCTGCAAGTTGATTTTGTCGAAAGGGACGGAATAGGTGACACCTATGAAATTCCCTTTGTCGTCAACGGCAAAGGGCAGGTTAGCCGAGCCGCAGTCGAGGACGCAAAGGCGCATCCCCTCCCGTTGCGCCAAGAGCACGATATGCTCGACGCCAGAGAGTTCGCCGCTTTCGGGCGTGAGCCCTGCCGCTGTGCTGTACCAGAACATATCGGGGCACTTATCCAAGGCCGGGCGCATAGCCTTCATATAATCCTCATAGGCGACCTCTCCTGAAAGCATTATGTTGGAATTGTGGACATGAATTGCGCAGGCTCCTGCTTCCCAGCATTTTACCGCCTCCGCTGCTATTTCGTCATAGCCCACAGGGATATTGGGATTGTGGTGCTTTGCCCTGAGCCCATTGATGTGGGACTCAATAATGACTGGAGAATCCCAGCCGGGTTTCGTCTCGGAAAATTTTTTGTAGTAATCTACCATTGCTGCTCTCCCTGTTTAGTAATTTCGTAACGGCCACTGAAATAGTAACATTATATAGTCGTATGGAAGGTTTCGCAAGGGAAATTTTGTTGACAAGCTATACCATATCTTGTATCATGCTAAGTATAGTAAATTTTATAAGAATTCCACAAAGAATTTATAATCTTGAATTAACAAACTGTTAACATTCTATAGTGGAAGGACATGTTAAAGTTTATTACTAACTACGTTTAAGGTAACTGTTTAGGGGGGTGTAGTACGGACTCCTAAGCGATTATTTGTAAACGATTAAAAGCAAAAATGGAGGGATGTTTCGTGTATACACCAGAATCCACGCAAGCGGCGGCGTATCAGTTAGTCAATTCTGTGACCTCGCCAATGGATCAATTCAAATGTTCGGTATGTTCAAGCGTGTTCGCAAACTACGACAGTCTGCGGAGGCACTATGATACCGAACATCCGCATGATGTGGCCCCTGTCGTTGTGGCTCTGCACCTCAATGGCAAGCACTGCGAAATCGTAGTCAATCCACATTGGACGTTCCAGCGCGCACTGCAGTATAAGTTTGGGCTCACCGGAGCAAAGCACATGTGCGACAAAGGCGTTTGTGGCTCATGCACAGTAATCATCGACGGACGTTCCGTACTCTCCTGCACAACCCTCGCTGTAGAAGTCGCCGGCAAGACTGTCCAGACAGTGGAAGGTATTGCGGCAGACCCCAAATGGAAGCCTCTTATTGACGCATACTGCAAGTGGGATGCAATGCAGTGCGGATACTGCACGCCAGGGTTTATGGTGGCGGCAAAAAACCTGCTTGACAAAAACCCCGACCCGACCGAGCAAGAATGCCGCGAAGCCCTTGCAGGCAACATCTGCATTTGCGGCACATATCCCCGCCATGCTCAAGCCATTCTTGAGGCGGCTAAGGAAATCTACAAAGGGGGGAACGCATAATGGCAGATCTCGTTGGTATTAATGGTCAAAGAGAGAATTTTAAAGTAGTTGGCAAGCATAACCTGCCCGGCAAGGTCTCTTACGCACTTGCTTCCGGTGTCGCCAAATTCGGCGTCGACTACGCCCTTCCTGGGATGCTTCATGCGAAATTCCTGAGAAGCCCATATGCAAACGCCCGCGTGCTCAGCGTAGATGCGTCAAAAGCGAAAGCCCTTCCGGGCGTTGTTGACATAGTAATGTGGGACGACCCCGACATGATAGCGCTCAAGCCGCCCGGGCCCTTCGGCCCTACCCGCCCATGGCTGGATAATTATGCAGACCAGGAGGGCATAGAGGTTGCGGTTATCGTAGTTGCGGAAGACGAGGATATTTGCGAAGAGGCCTTGCGCCTCCTTGATGTTGAGTGGGAGGTTTATCCGCATGTCGTTGATATACTCAAGGGCAAAGAAATAGATGCGCCCTTGGCAAGACCCACAGACCCGCTCTTCCACGGCAAGGACATGTTCGCTCGTCTGGTTGACGAACCCAAGAGGGGAAATGTATCCAGAGCTATCACGGTTCAGGGCGATGTTGACAAGGCAATGGAAGAAGCAGAGCATGTTCTTGAATACAAGCTCGTCCTTCCGACGTTTGCATCGCATGTCCCCAACCCGCCCGCTTCTGTGGCACAGTGGTTCGACGACCCCTATACCGGGCCTAATAACCTCCACATTGAGGGTGCGGTACAAAGGAGAGACAGCGTCGGCAGGATGTATGGTGTGCCGGATCACAAAACATTCCAGTACGGCATATTCCAAGGCGGAAAATACTGTGACTGGGGCATGCGCCGTTCACAGGAAATCACGCCCCTGCTTGCACGCCGCACCGGACGCCCTGTCCGCTGCTCCGAGAAGCGCGAGGAGGCCTTTGACTTCCTTATGAATCAGCGCTACATCTACATGAAGATAGGATTCGACAAGGATGGACTCATTTCGGCGATTGACGATTACTCCATAGCCGATGGCGGCATAGATGGGAATGCCAGTTTTGGTACGGCAAACGACCAAGGCTATGGTCCGTATTACACCATGAAATGCCTCAATATCAGGCAAAACATGGATATCGTAGATTCAAACCGCGGCAAGATGCGCCTGAGCGGCCAGCACTGCCCATTTAACTGGGACTCCGGCACGATGGCGATATACCTTGTCGCTGAGAAGCTGGGCAAAGACCCCATCGACATTGCCAAGCTGAACCTGCACGGGCCGGATTCTCAAGAAGACATGAGACCCGTCCGCAGCTTTGATGAGTGCCTTGATGAAGGCAGGAAGCTCATGAACTGGAGTTGGCACGCATCAGGGACAAAGAAGCTGCCTGATGGCCGCTACCATGGTGCGGCGTTCCGCTATCAGATTTGTCCGCGCCACGCATTCTCGGGCTACAACTGTAAGCTGGAGTTCCGCAATGGACAGATTGTCCTGCCGACACAGGGGCCGGTTACAGGCATATTCGCTGTTGAGTGCAATGCGATGGTCGTAGCTGAAGAGCTCGGCGTCGGGTATGACGATGTTGTCGTGGAATTCAACTTCAGGGAACGCTTCACGCCTGTTGGCGGCGGATCTGATGGAAGCACGGCCTCTGCATGGGCGATGAAGGAATGTGCAAACATCCTCAAAAAGCAAATCCTCGAAGCTACAATAGAAGGTGCGAACAACCCACCTCCGCCCAGCTTCTTTGGCCCGCCTCCGCCGGCAAATCCCTTCAAAGGGTTCAAGGTCGAAGACCTCGATATCGTGGATAAAATGATTGTCGCCAAAGACGATCCGTCAAAGTCGCTCCCATTGGCTATGGCGACAATGGATCATCTCGTTGCAACGTACTCCGGAAGGCCGCCTGCGGCTATCTGGAGCCTCGGGATGGGCAAGATGCTCGACACAATGAACACTGCATATTGCGAAGTGGCTGTCGATCCCGAAACCGGAGAGGTCGAGGTGCTCCGATTTGGCGTTGTGGCAGACCCGGGTTTGGTTTTGCGCCCCACATCGCTGGAGAGCCAGATTGACCAGGTTATGTTCTTTAGCCAAGGGTGCCAGCTTCTCGAAGAATATGTTTATGACGAGCGCACCGGCGTCCGCCTCAACAACAACATGATAGACTACAAAAAGCCAGGTATGCTTGATGTGGCCCATGTTGACAGAAAGTTCGTGGAAACACGTGATGGCAACGCAGCTTATGGCGCATCCGGAGTCAGCCACTCGATGGCAAATACCCACATGGTGGTCATTGCGATACACAACGCAATTGGCGTCTGGGTCGACCCGCCCGCAACTCCTGATAAAATACTCAAAGCCTTGGGCAAAGCGTAAGGGGGATAATATTAATGAAGTCATTTCAACACAAAAATGTAAGGACGGTCGATGAAGCGGCAGTTGCGCTTGGCGGCGACCCGCGTTCGCGCGTCATAGGCGGCGGTACGGACCTGATGGGCACGCTCAAGGACAATCTGCTTCCGATGCACCCATCCAAGCTCATAAACCTAAAGTCCATCGATGGGCTGGACTACATAAAGGAAGATGGCGGCACGCTAAAAATCGGTGCAGTGACAAGGCTGGCCGATATAGCCGCAAATCCGCTGATTGTCGATAAATGGAAGGCTCTATCGCAGGCGGCAGGTGCAGTTGCATCGCCGAACCTGCGCAACATGGGCACGATAGGCGGCAACATCTCTCAGCTTCCGCGCTGCTGGTATTTCCGCAAGGCGGGTAACCTTTTCAATTGCTCGCGCAAGGGAGGCGACGAGTGCTTTGCGATACTGGGCGACAACCGCTATCACTCCGCATTCGGCGGCTCGCGCTGCAAAGAGTCCCCCTGCACGTCCAACTGCCCGGCAGGCACCGACATTCCGTCGTACATGCAGGAAATCCGCGCAGGCAATTGGGAGAAGGCAGCTGAGATCATCATGAAGGTAAACCCGATGCCATTTGTGACATCGCGCGTTTGTGCGCATTTCTGCCAAAATGGATGCAACCGCTGCAATACGGACGAGAACGTTTTCGTTGGCGGCGTGGAGCGTGCGCTGGGCGATTTCATACTCGAAAACGGCAAGAAGTTCTACGTGGCTCCTAAGAAAAAGACAGGTAAGTCCATTGCAGTTCTAGGATCTGGGCCATCAGGCCTCAGCGCAGCGTACTTCCTCCGCAAGGAAGGCAATGAAGTTACCGTCTATGAAGAGAAGGACGAAATTGGCGGCATGCTTATGTATGCTATTCCTGCTTACAGGCTGCCTAAGGACATCGTACGCAAGATTAAAGGGCTGCTCGAGGGGATGGGCGTCAAGTTTAAGACTGGCGTCAAAGTCGGCAAGGACATCTCCCCAGAGGAAATTGAAAAGAAGTATGACAGCGTTTGCGTTTCGACAGGTGCGTGGAAGCGCCCCGTAGTCGGCGTTGCAGGCGAGGATTTGACCGTATTCGGGCTTGACTTCCTTGTTGAAATCAACAAGTGGATGGACGGCAAGGTCGGTGAAGAGGTCCTGGTAGTCGGCGGCGGAAACGTTGCAATGGACGTCGCAATTACGGCAAAGCGCTTGGGCGCAAAAAAAGTTACGCTCGCATGTCTTGAGCCGCGCGAGCGTATGCCGGCCAGCTCCGAAGAGGTAGCCCGCGCCGAGGAAGAGGGCATAGTCGTCCTACCATCATGGGGCGTTTCAAAAGTTCTCGAATCTGGCGGCAAAGTGAGCGGCATGGAGCTGCGCCGCTGCGTCACCCCTTGGGATGCGTCTGGAGCTTTCAACCCGCAGTATGACGACAATGAGAAGCTGACTGTAAATGCTCATAATATCCTAATGGCAGTCGGGCAACAGGCTGATTTATCATTCCTGGGAGAGAAATTCACGATTCAGTTGAGCGCACGCGGCACAATTGATGTTGACGTGCAATCCCAGATGACGGCGCACAAGGGCGTTTTCGCATCCGGCGAAGCTACGACCGGCCCCGCTACAGTTATTGGCGCAATCACGAATGGCCGCAAGGCTTCGGGCGGTATTGCAAAGTACCTCAATGTTGCGACGGAAGATTGCGAAGCGGACTGCTGTAAGCCTTTGAGCCAAGATAGGGAAGGCATTCTTAGCAAGGAGTCGTTCAAGCTTCGTGAGCTCGAAGTAACCAAGCGTTGCCTTGATGTGGAGGATTCGCAGTCTCCGACTCAGGAAGAGGCAGCTGCGGAGGCGCGCAGGTGCTTAAATTGCGCTTGCTATGCAGTAAATCCATCTGACCTGGCTCCTGCGTTAATCGCCCTAGACGCAGAGGTCGTCACGAACAAGCGCACGATTCCCGCAGAGGGCTTCTTTGGCGTGAATCTGCTAAGCAACAATGTTCTTGAGCACGGCGAAATAGTGACGGAAATCAGAGTTCCGGCGCTGCCTGAAGGCGCAACGAGTGTCTTCAAGAAAATGGCGTTGCGCAAGTCAATAGACTTTCCGCTTGTCAACTGTGCAATAGTGACGGGCGCAGAGCCGAGGGTTTGCTTGGGCGCTGTGGCTACAAAGCCTGTCAGGGCAGTAAAGGCAGAGGATGTTTTACGCGGCAAGAAGGTGGACGAGGCCTTGGCAGAGTCTGCTGGAAATGCGGCTGTCGAGGATGCGGTTCCGTTTGAGGCGACAAAGTACAAGCTTCAAATTGCAAAAACCATCGTTAAACGCACCTTGCTGGAGGCTTCTAACTAGTTAAGGCGCCGGCAAGAGAAATAAAAATGGCGGGAGCGAGGATTAATCGCTTCCGCCGTGTTTTGTGTTTTTTGCATTTATATGATATACTGGGATGCGGCTGCTCGGCGAATGCCGCAGACAAGGTATGATTGGGGGAATCTTAAGTGAAGCAACTATGTGATGAGGCTATAGGGCTGCTTGAATCAGGGGAGAGTTTTGTTCAAGCTACGATACTGACAAGCAGCGGCTCGGTGCCCAGGGGGGCTGGCGCCTGTATGTTATGCCTCAGTGACGGAAGTATCAAGGGCACTGTAGGCGGGGGAGCACTAGAGGCAGGAATTATAAAGGCTGCGCCGGCCATTTTTGAGAGCAGGCGGGCTAGGGTTATAGACATGGTGCTTGATGGCAATGATGCCGTAGCGACAGGCATGATTTGCGGGGGAAGCGCCACAGTTCTTATGGATTACATCGATTGCGAAAACAAAACAAATTTGGAGTTTTTTGAAGCCTTGCTGTCCGCCTTGAAAGCGGGAGTCAAGGCCAATATAGTCACAGTGCCGCCGCCTGATGGCGTGGCGGGCATGCGCAGCCAGTGCTTACTGCCCGGAGGCGGGGCGCCTATTGCGGGGAAAGGCATTGATGCGGATGTGCTAAAAGCCTTGGGTAGCGGCGGCTATGATGTTTTTACAAAAACCGAAAACCATAGAGTGTACATGCACCGTGTGGGTTCTGAGGGTACCGCATATATTTTTGGGGCGGGGCATTGCGGCGAAAAGCTTGCACCCGTGCTGAGTAGCGTTGGATTTAGGGTTGTAGTAATTGACGACCGAGACGAGTTTGCAAATGAATCTCGCTTTCCCGGCGCAGACGAAATCATGGTTCCGGAGTCCATAGACAGGGCTTTCGGGCAGATACAGTGGGGGGAGGACAGCTACATCGTTATCGTAACAAGGGGCCATATGCAAGATGAGATTGCACTGAGGGGTGCCCTGAAGACTAACGCTGGGTATGTCGGCATGATTGGCAGCAATAAAAAGCGAGAGAGCATATATCAGCGGCTGCTCTCGGATGGGTATGTGCAGACTGACCTGGACAGGGTGTTTAGCCCTGTCGGGATAGAAATCGGGGCAGACACGCCGGAGGAAATTGCGGTTAGCATAGCGGCTGAGATGATTAACGTCCGGTTCAAGAAGCGTGCAAGGGCAGTGCAATAGATGACGGCGCAGAGATTATGAGCAGGCGCTCTTAGCGCTCCCCACAGCCGGATTCTATGAAGGTGGCCAGTGCATCAACCGCCTCGACCTCGTCAGGCCCCTCCGCTGAAATCTCGACTTCAGTGCCGCAGGATATTGCAAGGGTCAGCAGTATGACAATCGATTTGGCATTTGGGGCTTCTCTGCCTGTGCGCAGATTTTTGAGGGCTATTTGTGACCTATAGTTCTTAGCCTTAGCCACAAACAATGATGCTGGGCGGGCATGAAGCCCGGTAGCGTTGATTAGTTTCACTGTTTTTGTATACATGAGCCTTTTCTCCTTTTGACTTATAAGAATACAGCTTCTGGATGCAACTTCTTATGAAACGCTCGGATAAGGGCCTTGACCTCATCTTCGGTGCTTGCCGCAAGGGCATTTTGCGCAAGTCCTGCCGCTTGAGCGTACTCGATTTGCGTTATGACTTGCCGAACTGCGGCGAACGAGGAGCTATTCATGCTTAGCTTGCGCAGGCCTAGCCCAACTAAGAGCGCTGTTGCGTCGGGGTTGCCTCCAAGTTCCCCGCAAATTGACAATGGCTTTTGAGCGCTGCCGAAGGCAGTGACTATATGCGACAAGCAGTGAATCAGCAGGGGGGAAAATTCTTGATAATATCGCTCGACCCGGGGGTTCATACGGTCAACGGCGAATAGGTACTGGGTCAAGTCGTTCGTGCCTATGCTTGCAAAATCAACTTCAGCTGCAAATTTATCGGCGCAGGCCGCTACGGAGGGAATTTCAATCATTATCCCAACCTTCACATCGGGGGAGTAGGGGATGCCCGCTCGGCTCAGGTCGGCTTTTGCAGACTCCAAGGATGTTTTTGCTCGGCGAACATCCTCTATGCTACCGACCATTGGGAACATTATATGCAAAACGCCGTGGATGGACGCGCGCAAGGCCGCTCGAAGCTGCGCCTTGAAAACATCCTCATATGCAAAGCAGAGCCGCAAGGCGCGATTGCCGAGAAATGGATTTTCCTCCTGCGGCAGCTGCCAGTAGTCCAGTTTTTTATCCCCGCCGATGTCTAAGGTGCGGAGGGTGACGGGGCGTTTGCCCGCTGCCTCCAGCACAGAGCGGTAGGCCTCGTACTGAGCCTGCTCCGTTGGCATTTGGCTTGATTCCATGTAGAGGAACTCCGTCCTGAAAAGCCCGATAAAATCCGCAAATTCTGAAAACTCAGGTAGTTTGGCAGAGCCGATGTTCATGCCGATGTCAATCTTAATGCCATCCTTGGTGATTGCCTCGGTACTGACAAACTTCTGCGTGCGTGCGCTGACTTCCAAAAAATCATCGAGTTTTTTCACGTATTCCATGCACAGATCTGGCGTGGGACTAATAATGAGCGCCCCGGCAAGGGCGTCTATGACCGCCTGGGCACCCCCTGCGGCTTCCTGCATGAGAGATGGAATGCCGACTATGGCGGGGATGCCGTAGCTTTTTGCTATGATAGCCGTATGCGACGTGGCTCCGCCCAATTCTGTGGCAATGCCGACGACATGGGTTCTGTCAATGGTGGCAGTGTCAGATGGGAACAAATCCTCCGCAACGACAATTGTAGGCTCGGAAAAGTGGGATAAGCTCTGTTCCCTTACTCCATGCAGATTGCGGATCAAGCGGCTCCGTACGTCTGTTAAATCCATGACCCTCTCTCTGATTAAAGAATCTTCCGATTGCCCCAGAATGTCAATATAGCCGGAAAGCACCGAAAAAACGGCAAAATCCGCGTGCATGTTTTCTGAATGTATGCCGGCCAGGATTTCTCCGTCGATGACTTCGTCGGTTATAATGTCCTGATGGGCTTTGAAAATATCAGCTTTTCCCGAATTTTCGCGCATCATTTTATCAAACAAATCCCTAAGTTCGCCCAGTGCCGACTCCTTGGAATTTTGATAGGACTCAGCTTGCCATGCCGCCTCGTCAGGGCGGCAATATCTTTCTTCAACAGTTGGCTTAAAAGGGCTGTAGCGATAGACTTGGCCAATGGCGATGCCCTGAGATACGGCAATGCCTTTCAGTATGTTCATACAATACCTCTCCTATGCAAATTGCCAGAGGATAATGCTCCAAGCTACTAGGAGCACACCTAAGGTGCGGGTGATGGCCGTTGTGGGGCGGATGCCGTGAGTGCGGAAGGTGGCAAAATTTGCGATAGGGTATGGGAAGAGCGCCAGCGCCAAGCCGGCCAAGAATTGGGCGCAATAAGCAAAAACCATGCCCCGGCCAAGGGCGGCGGCCAGAACCAATGCTGCCGCAATAAACAATGCGGCAAACAAAATGCGCTTGTATCGTCTGTCCTTAGCAACGTAGCGTTTGGTCATAGCCTTGCAGCCCTCGCCGCAAGTTTCAAATTCGCTTACATGGGCTTTGACCATAACCGCCTCAGCCTCATCCATCTTTTTTCCGCAATATACGCATTTTATCATTGGAAAACCATTGTCCTTTCAGGCGTACGGAAAGGGGCATCTGATATTGGAGGTCGCCCGTTGTATACTGCCCCTCGGCAGTATAGATACCCCTTTCCTTGATGGCGGGCCTAAGTTAGGGCGTTTTTTTCGATGAAGCTCACGATTGTTTCTCTGTTTCTTCTAAAGAGGGTGTGCATGACGAAGTAGAGTGCAATCACGGCGACGATTACGACCGGGCCGCCGAGCCAGAAAGCGTAAAAGACTCCGGCGATGAAGGGGTGCGCCATGATGCCGAAGCTGATGATGTACATGCCGACTACGGGGATTTCAAATCCGGCCTCAAGTGCGACCTGCGTAAATGCGGGAGCCAGCTGAGAGGCGATGATAAGTCCAAATGAAAACCATATGGCGCCTTTGATCAGGCTTTTTACGATGTTGCCGTTTGAAACTGCAATGAACACGGACACCATGTATGGGAGAGCAACCAAGTCAGCCATAGGCAGAGTCCTGTTACCTGGCAGGATAAAGGACAATCCAAGCATTATGGGAATGAGCAAAATGCCCGTTATGAGGGTGTTTGGTTCGCCATAGGCAGCCGCATCATTGATAGACAGATACCATATGCGTCCCTCGCTTTGCTTGGAATTGTTGGCTAATTTTGCTTTGTACGCTTCCGGCAGGGGCTGGAAGGCGGAGGCGAAGATGCCGGCGACCTTCGGAAAAACTGCCATGACAGCCGCCGTCGAAATTGCCGCAGTGGTGACGATGCCCCAAGTGGCAAGCTGGTTGAGGGAGTCATAGTAGCCTATGATGGCGATTAGAGCGCCGATGAACAAGCCAATAAACATTGGTTCGCCCATAACGCCGAATTTTTTCTGCAATGTCTGCGCATCCAGTTTTATCCTATTCAGGCGCAGTTTGTTTAAGACGACATTCATAATGACCGCAAAAGGTAAAGCCTCAAGGTGGTGCGGTGCGGTCATGCAGCAGTTTGGATATTGATAATATGTAGACCAGCGGTTGGCCATAGCCTCGCTAAAAAGCAGTATGAAGAGGTTTTGAATAACCATTAGCAATAGTGCAAGCCATAGATTGCCGGTTAGCAAGAAGAGCATGGACCCCCAAACCATGAAGGAATAGTTGTTCCACAAATCGCTCGGCATAAATACATTTGTCCATTTTAGGAAGAACAGGATGATCTGGATGGCTATCGCAATGCCAAAGAAAGCGATGCCGATTGTGGTGGAATATGCGATGACCGCAGTGGCCTGCCAGCCGGTGTCGAGGACGGGCAGGTTGATGCCTGCATTTTCAACCATTTGCGTCACCACGGGAGCGATTACGCCCATGTAGCTGCCAATGACTAAGTTGAAGCCGGTCAGGCCAACGGCGCAGAGCAGAGCAGAGTTGATTGACTTCCTTGTGCTTACCCCCATGAATTTTGCTACGATAAAAATCATGACAGGAACAAAAAATGCAGCTCCAAATGTTCCAAATACATCACTGACCAATTCAAAAAACCTATCCATGCTATAATCTCCTTTTTGCATTTGCCGGCGCTAAGAGCCCAATATACGCACACACTCGTCAATGACGTCGCTTTCGCCAAGCCCCGTAAGCAGAGCCACCGCATTTACCTTAGGGATGCTTAACTCTTGGTAGACAGGGCTGACGCAGGCAACGAGCGAAAAGCCGCCTGCTGCAAGCTCTGAATCAACAGTGCTGGGCATAGCCTCGACTGTTGAAACCGCAAAGCCCCGCTCGCCCAGCTTTTCCTTAAGTTTTTCCGCAACCATTGACGAACTTACCGTGCCTGATCCACAGACACACAGGATTTTGACTTGTTTGTTCACGATAATTTACCTCCTCGTAGGTTTCCTGTTAACTTAGGGAATTGTCTGGAAATAAAGTGGACAAAATTGCCGCAGGATTTTTGTCGTCAGGTGGTGCGGAAAACCGCAGTAATGCTATATGCCTTTCAAGGTTTTTGGCGGCAAAAAGACAAGGCAAGATGTCCAGTTTATTTTCAGGCGATTCCTAGGTGGGTTACTGCCACTTGGTGCAATTCTTCTTTGCTGCCAGCTTGCTTAAAGGCGATTGGGATGTCTGAGCTTGAAAACACCGTGAGAATTTTTTGCAAGCTGTCAAGCTGCGCTTGCGGGTCAAGCACGGCCATCATAAAAATCAGCTCCGCCTCGACTTCGACTTCTGGCATTCCCATATGCATGAAGGTTATTGGGCTTGCAAGTTGCGCAATGCACACGCCGGCCTTTTCCACATGCTCGCTGGCGGCGTGCGGCATGGCGATGCCAATGTTTTGCAACTGTAGGCCCGTGGGGGATTCAATTTCGCGAGCTAGGGCGGCGCCGGTGTAGGAGTCTTTTACGAAGCCGCGCTCATTCATGAGTTTGCCAATTTGGCGGATGACATCTTCAGCATTTTCAGCTTGTAGATTGACAACTATTAGTTCTTCATATACAATTTGCATCATCATTTCTCCCTTGGAGGATTACGGTTATGGGTATGAAAGAGGAGATTCTTATCCGCGTCGCTGAACTTTACTACATTCAAGGTCTAAATCAAAACGATATTTCAAAGATGATGAACATCTCGCGCCCGCAGATTTCAAGGATACTGGAGGAAGCCCGCGAAACCGGCATCGTTGAAATCAAAGTGCATAGCCCGATTCGCAAGGACCACACGCTTTCTCACGAGGTTCGGACTGCGTTCGGTTTAATTGAAGCCGTCGTAATCTCGGGCGACTATGCCTATGAAGAAAGCTTGAAGCGCTGCGGCGAGGCGGCCTGCCAGTTTGTCTACACCATTTTGGAAAACAATGCGACCATTGGCATCAGCTGGGGGCTGGCTGTTGAGTGCTTTGCAAATGCGCTGATGCCAAAGCCGTTTCACAACATCAATGTGCTGCAAATGGTGGGGTGCTTGGGGACGGGCAACCCCAGAATGGATGGGCTGGAGCTTGCGCTTCATATCTCACAGAAGCTAAACGGCTACTATTCCAACATTTACGCCCCATTGTATGTCGAAAACGAAACTGTCTGCGCATACCTGCTGGAGGAGCCGCAAATCAAGCGGACGATTGACCGCACCGCGCGCCTCGATATCATTGTGACCGGCATTGGCACATTGGACGCAAGCACCTCTCTGCTAAGAGCGGGTTATGTGGCGGAAGAGGATTTCAAAGCCTTGAGGAACGAAGGTGTTGTGGGACATTTACTCGGCCGTATGTTTGACAAAAATGGCAGGGAAGTGATTTCGAAAGAGCGGTTTCCCATCGCCGCACCCTTGAGCGCACTGCGCGCCGCACACTGGAGCGTCGGCATTGCCGCTGCGGCGCAAAAAGCAGAAGCAACTATATCAGCAGTCAAAGCAGGCTATATAAACACTCTCGTGATTGACCAAGCTCTTGCCGAAGAAATGCTAGGGTATCCCAGCCCTTAGCCGATGTTTATTAAATCTTCATTGCAGCAGATGACGGCTTTTGCCCCATCGCCTTTCATTGTGGCGTCAAACGCCTCTCGCCAGTTTACCAGGGGTACGACCTTTGTGACGATTCGCTCTGGCACGACATGAGCCTGTTCCAGCAGTGTGATTGACGTGCGCCACGATGAAGGCCTCTGGCTGCGTGAGCCGGTATAGGCAATTTCTTTGTGCAAAATCAAGTCGGTAGCGATGGTTTCCTTTTCGTTGGGAAACACTCCCATCTGTATGACCTTGCCCTTTTTCTTGACGATTTCCAGTGCCTTGTTCAGTGCGGGCACAGCGCCTGAGCACTCAAAGGCGGTATCCACGCCTATGCCACCTGTGTGTGCGGAGACAAAGGCGGATAAGTCTTCCTCGGTTTGGCAGATCGTTTTGTCAGCGCCGTTTTTTTTGGCGAGCGCAAGCCTCTGGGCGTCGGTCGATATGCCTGCAATGATGACATATGCGCCCTGTGATCTTGCGACCTGAGCAAGCAAAAGCCCTATTGCGCCGGCGCCGAAGATACAGACGGTTTCGCCTTTTTGGATGGATGCTTTTTCGATTCCGGCGTGAACGGCGCACGCCAAAGGCTCGGTCAAAGCGGCGGAGAGCAGGCTGACATTTGGCGGCAGGACATGTACACTTTCTTCCCGGCTCAGCAAAAACTGGGCCATGCTCCCATTTTCTTGAGTGCCCAAGCCTCTCCGCTTGGAGCAAATGTTGTAATCCTTCGATTTGCAGTATGGGCACACGCCGCAAGTTTCAAAGGTGGTCTCGCTTGTCACTCTGTCGCCAACTTTTATGTGCTTGACGCCAGGGCCGACTTCCGTGACGACTCCCGAAAACTCGTGCCCCAGGACAATCGGAATCAGCGTACTTGCATAAGTGCCTTTAAACGCATGCAAGTCCGTGCCGCAAACGCCTGAATAGGCGATTTTTATTTTCACTAAGTCCCGCTCTGCCGCGGGCTCGGGCACCTCGAGATATTCCATTTGATCATACCCTGCCCTTTGTTTGACAACCGCTTTCACAAAAGTGCCATCCTTTCTCCATGATAATGTCGAAGTGAACCGATGTGCAAAAAATAGAACAAATGTTACACAGGTTACCTTGCTTGCTTGACCCTTCTGATTTAAAGTATACGCCTAAAATGAGAAATGTCAACTATTATTTTGGTGTATTTAACTATAAATGTAATAAATTATCCGAATTCTTTTATGAATTTTGCGCACTCCTCTTGACAAATGTGCGTTATCGTGAAATAATTGTCACAAAAGGAGGCCTTATGTAATGAGCATTTATGAAACCAATGAAGTTCGAGTGGCCGCAAAAAACATACGAAAGACGATTTTGGGTCTGGCGATTAATCGGGGAGGAGCTTACCTGGGGCAAGCGTGCTCCTGCGCAGACATTCTTGCCGCATTATATTTGCGTGTTTTGAATTTCGGCCCCAGCCTGGGCGCTCCTCAAGCTATGCCGTTTCCCGGCGCCCCATCGCCCGCTAATATGGACTATCAAAAGGGCGCTGCCTATCATGGAGCGCCGGACAAGGACAGGGACAGGCTTTTTGTATCTCCAGCCCATTATGCCTCTGTCGTGTATTGCGCTTTAGCTGAGGCAGGGCGCATTTCCCATGAGGCTATTGAAAAGTTTAACGTCGATGGATGGAACATGGAGATGATTGGGGCGGAGCATTCGCCCGGTTTTGAGTGTACGGCCGGCTCCTTGGGGCAGACTGTCAGCATCGCCGCAGGCACGGCGCACGGCAGGAGGCTGAAGGGCGAAAGCGGCCGTGTGTTTGTGTTTTTGTCGGATGGAGAGCTGCAGTCAGGCCAAGCGTGGGAAGCCTTTCAGGCAGCCTCGTTTTATCGGCTGGAAAACCTCATCGCCTACGTCGATGTTAATGGGCTGCAGGTGGAAGGTTATACCAAGGACGTCATGGATATCTCCCCACTCGAAAAGCGGCTTGAGGCTTTCGGGTGGAAAGCCTTGGTGATAGATGGGCATAACGAGGCAGAAATCGTCCGTGCAGCCGAAACGTTGCATCCAGGGCAGCCGATGATTGTCCTTTGCCATACCTCGTCGGCTTGCGGGGTGCCGCTGCTTGAAAAACGTATGCCCTTTCTGCATTTCGTTGGGATTGGCAGTGAGGAAATCGAAGTGTTCAAGAAGTTTCATGCCGACATGTAGAGAGGAGCTTTTTCATCATGAATATTGAGTTGAACACCCATTCTAAAAATATAATCAATTGGGCTAAGGCGCATCCCGAAGCGGTTGTGCTATCAGCCGACCTCGGCAGTTCTTGTGAGATTAAGGAATTTAAAAACATATTCCCCGAACGGTATTTTTCATTGGGGATTGCAGAGCAGAACATGGTGAGCTGGGCCGCAGGGCTTGCAAAAGAAGGATTTCGGCCGTTTTTGCACACCTTTGGCGTGTTTTTGTACCGCCGAGTTCTGGATCAGCTGGAAATGTCTGTTGCTTACCCAAACCTGCCTGTCACCTTTGTAGGTTTCTTGCCCGGAATTATGACGCCTGGCGGCGTGTCACATCAGGCGATTAATGATGTTGCGACCCTGAGGGCAGTGCCAAATATGACGATTTTTGATATCGGAGACGCCACAGAAATCGAGGGTGTGCTCGGGCTTGCACATGAGGTAAATGGCCCGGTTTTTATACGAATGCTGCGCAAGGAGGTGCCCCGGCTCTTTCCGGCTGACAAGCCGATGGAGTTTAACAGAGCCCGCATTCTTTCAAGCGGCACTGATATTGCGCTGTTTTCCTCCAGCATCTGCACCGAAGAGGCCATGCGCGCAACTGCGGCGCTCAAACGCAAAGGGATTTCCATTCAGCACTTGCATATCTCCACAATCCGCCCATTTTCCGACCCGGCGGTGGTAGAGGCTTTGGAAAAAGTCAAATATGGCGCCGTCACGATTGAAAACCACCTGACCACCGGCGGGCTGGGCACGGCTGTAGCAGAGGTTATTGCCGAGCATGGATTGGGGACAAGGCTTACAAAGCTCGGCATACAAGATACCTATGCCCACGGCGCTTCGAAAATGCACCTGCTGCGAAAGTATGGGCTGGATGCGCTTACTTTGGCACGCACGATAGAAGCGCAGGTTGGTAAGACCTGCGGAATTGAAGAGCCCGATCTAGAAGAGCTGCGGGCGGAAGACTATACTGCTGTGTAGCGGCTAGAAGGAGGCAATTGCATGTTCTCATCAGAAAAACGCGCCATAATAAAGGCAGGAATCACTTTGGACCGCTATGGTTTGATTGCCCTGTCGGGCGGGAATGTTAGCTTGCGCACACAGAGCGGGGAGGTGCTGGTCACACCCTCCGGCATGGTTTACGAAGAAATGGCGGAAGACGACGTCGTTGTTATGAGCCTTGAGGGTGAGGTGATTTCAGGCGGGAGGAAGCCTTCTTCCGACACAGAGGGCATATTGTACATACTGCAAAAACGTCCGGATCTAAACGCTGTAATCCACACCCACCAGCCCTATGCCACCGCTATTAGCTTGTTGCAGGATGAGTTTGCTGTGAGCCTGACCACCCTTGCCAATGCCGCCGGAGGTAATGTCAAGGTTTCGCCCTATAGTTCGCCCGGCAGCGTGGATATGGGAATTGACACGGTGAACTACTTGGGAGAGAGTTTGGCTGTGATTTTAGCGCACCACGGTGTGAATGCCGTGGGGAAGAGCCTGAAGCAGGCATTGTACGCCGCTGTTTACCTGGAAGAGGCGGCAAGGTGTTACCTAGCCGCCTGCGCTGTCGGCCCGACCCGCAGCATGACAGATGCACAGGCTCGGCAAGCCATAGAGGTTTTCAAATTCTATGGCCAAGAAACCGCTGCCATTCCAAAGGAATTGCTGAAAAAAGTATAAGCCATCGTTGACATCAATTGCATGCATTACGCTACACTAGAATGCGCCCGCAACGCCTCGTTCCTTAAATGCAAAGCCCATGATGTTTTTCAAAGCGCATTCGATATATTCGCTATTGCCGTCATAGAAATAGGCGCAAAGGATTTCCCGTGTGCGCAGCATTTCTTTCAAGCCGCCTCGGGAAAGTTTGTTATCTGCGACGAGTTCGTCAATCAGGCATAGTACCCTGTCGCCATATGCTTGACTGTTTAGACGCACGGCACGCTGGGCTTCCACAGCGATATTGCCGACAGAAAGGCCATTCATCACGCCACCCACAAGCGAAAAACACGCTCAACAAGGGCACAAATTTCAGAATCCAAAATATCAGAAGACTTATTCTCAGTCGGGCGTATGTTAATCAGCGAGTTGTACTCCAGCATGTCTTTGTCAGGGTAGTAATTAAACCCCCACAAGTCTTTTTGTGCAGAGCCGTCGACTAGCAGTTCAGCTTCTAAATCTGCATGCCACTCGGCATCATACGCCAAAATCTCTCGGTGCAAATCCGCAACGAGCTTTACCATAAATTCTCCATAATCCTTGTGAGTGCAGTCAGAGAAATCTTTTTTCTCAATCGGCTTATGCAATATCATATAATTCGCTCCCTCTCAGATAGTGCAAAAACGCACGAAGCGCAATGGATTGTGGGGAGAGTCCCGCATTTGATTGTAGCACAAATTTCTCGAAGCAACAAGGTCTTTTGCGAAACTGTCCATTCGCATGAGTATATAGCGAATATCCCTGCTCCTACAAGGACTTCAACTCTACACTATTTATCTTTTCGATGCACAATGGCTTGAAAATTGCGCTGAAATCTGATACGATGGAGTTGCTGGAATCTCTAAATCAGTTTGTCACATCTACTTGAGTGTGTACGCCACACTAGATGCGCCCGCAGCGAGCTAGCGAGCCCGGGGCCAAGGGGTTCCCCTTGGCGCATCTTTTTGGGCACTTTTCTGCACGAACAGAAAAGTGCCCCGCCGGAGGTGTTGGAACAATCGTATGAATGCGCACGCATAACGTCGCGAGAGCTATATCGTGAGGATGGACGGCAATCGCAACGTCATACACAAAGGGAAAACAGTCCTGCTCAGCAAAGTTGCAAAAAAGTTACAGGGGTGATACTTTGAACACAATTACCAGCATTGGAGAAGTGCTTGTTTTTACTACTGCGCTGTATAATATGTGCAGGGGAATGAGAATAAGCAAAGTTCATTGGCTTGTTTATTCTCTGATCATTTTTGGTTTTAGCTGGTTAGCTGTCTTTGGTGTTGTTTCAGTTGCCCATATCTCGCGTGAAGCAGTTGTTATGGTTCAGATGGCAGCTAACCTACTCATGTTAACGTCATTGATATTGATGTGCTGCATACATTCGCCAGATCGTTACATCGGTGCAGCCCGTGGGATGTTGACGATGGCAATAGTACTTATCAGCAATCACCTTACTATCGCTATTCTGGCGTTGATTGGTTTCATTGGCTGGCAGGGATTTTTCCTTCAATACGAAATTTATATGATGATATTCTTCTTTGCGGTGTCGCTCATTGTGGGACTGTGTTTATCCCGTTATCTCGGCAAGGCAATCGAAAAGCGGATGAGTTCATTTGAAGAAGAAGAAAAAAAGGTGTTTTCCAAATATATTTTGGGTGGCGCAGTGGTTGTTTGGCTTTTGTTGTACTACTTTACCTTTATCAGTTGGGTAATACCAAACGAAGACGTGCGCGGCGGCATTTTTACGGTGATAATTGCATCATTTTTCGTTTTTTTACTGTTTGCAATTTCATCATTTGCCCAAGTTGTTAAAAATGCCATGCAAAAAAACCAAAACGAATTAAAGCACCATGAAAAACTGCTAAGCGGGCTAAATCGCGCTGCCGAAGCATTATTGTCGGCAGATGAAAGCAAGCGCATGGATGTTTTGGACGATGGTATGAACATTGTCGGCAATCTTTTGGTTGTCGGTCACATACAAATATGGTTAATAAGGGGAACAAACGATCAAGAGTGTTTTACTGTCGTCCATGATTGGAGCGTTAACACACAACCATGGGAGCAGAATTTTTCTATCCGATGTCATAATAACGAATCTTTTTTCAACGCACTTTTTTCCGACAACGGGCTGACTGGCCCCACTTCACAGCTCCCCCGTGAGTTGATGGAATACTGCGACGATTATGGCGCAGTGTCATACGCTATGTTGCCTATGTTTACTGAGGGGGAACGTGCCGGGTTTTTCATAGTGTACGACTTTGCAGATGCTCGCATTTTTACTTGCAATGAAATGAATGTGCTGGCATCGGCGGGGCTTATGTTTACCAGCGTTTTCAACCACAACGCCCAGCGAGAACGAGCATATACCGACACATTGACGGATATATATAACCGCCGCTATCTGATGGAAGAAGCCGAACGTACCCTACACGCCGAAAGCGATTTTGCGCTTATTATCATGGACATAGACTATTTCAAAACCATAAATGATACCTACGGCCACGCAACCGGGGATGAAGTGTTGCAAATTTTTGCTTCTCGGGTGAAAATGGTAATCAAAGAGGGTGAGATTTTTACTCGATACGGTGGAGAGGAATTTGTCATTGCCCTGCCCGCTGTATCGTATGAAAATGGATGGCTCATTGCCGAACGCATTAGGCAGCACATAGCGGCCACCCCTTTTAGCACTGCCCAAGGGAAAATAAGTGTAACCGTATCATGCGGGGTTGCATCAAAATTAAGCAATGCCTGCGCCCTAGCAGAAATTATCGGCCGCGCCGATGATGCACTATACAAAGCAAAGGAATCCGGGCGAAATATCGTGCAGGGTGAGGCACAGGTGCGTATGCAGGAAAAAGGGCAAGACCTCATAATAGATAAACACGTTAAGTTGCTAGATGACTTAAATTAGGTGGGAGGGAAGCCATAATGGCTAAGAAGAAAAATCCGGCGTTTACAGTGAAAGAGCTGCTATTTGCTTATCTGGCCATCTCCAAGCTAATGTATTGGATGGAGAATGTCGCCGCTATATACCAAGACATATTTGGCGAAGTCTGGCGTATGGTGCTAAACCGGTTATTGATGCAGGATATTATAATTATTTGGATTTTGGTGGCCATGTTTTTTTTAGACCACTACATAAGCACACACCCCTCCGTTGCCGAAGGCCCGAAAAAGTATGTTCTGGTGTATGGCATTGGGTATGTGATTTACATGGCTAGCATTGTGGGTTACCTTTTTGTGTTGCGCTTGTTTATAGACGTTCAAATCGACAGTTGGGCAGAGATATTGTTTAGCTTTAGCATCTTTTACGCAATTGCCAGCGTGATGATGTACCTCAAAGAGCGCATGAAGAAAAAAGAGGCAGCGATGTACATTCCGGCAGAAAAGATAAACAAAGACTCATTGGTGCTGCTGGCGACGCTGCGCGAGCGCGGAGTGCTGACGCAAGATGAATATAAGAGCAAAAAAGAAGCAATCGGAAATTCAGCCTCGGCGGAATAAGCGCTGTGTGCGAGGAGGGGCGGAGTGCGGAGCCGGTTAGGCAATGTCTTCATAACCAAAGCCAAAGTTGCTTTGCAGTAGGGCCAGTATGGCTTTTGCGTTGTTAAGACGCATGTTTAAGCATGTAAGAGCCTCGGTGTTTGTTGAAAATTTGGCCGAAAGCTCTCGCCTGGTGTCCTCGATGTTTACAGTTTTGCCTCGGCGGCTTAGTTTGTCGGCGAGATATAAGAGCTCCCTTTCGCCAATCGCAGTCACCGGGCCGTCTAGGTCCATATGCTCGCCTACTATGAGGGCTGCCGCAGGGTAGCCTTTTTCCAGCAGGAGCACCTTTGCCCGTTCGGCGTGGTTTGGGTGCATCCGCATGATGTCGTGAAGAAGGCATGAGGATTCCAAGAGCTCCCTGCAAATCGGGGAAACGCCTTTTTGCGCCATCAGTTGCGCCATTTTCAAAGCAAGGTCGGCAACGTCCCTGCCATGGTTGATGATGTCTTTTGGGGTTTCGCATTCCGCCAAAAGCTGAAAGCTCTCGGCTGCGCTGGGATAAGTGGGCAAATCCAAAAATGACAATAATGAAACATAGTCCTCTGGGGTGTCCATGTCCAGAAGCGTCCCGCAACTCGGCATTTGCACTTCCAGCTCGGGCAGTTGCCGCCTGATACCTTTCAGTCCGTCATTTCCGTCATATGCGAGAATGTCCGTTATGTAAGGGGCAGGGAACAGGGGAGGGTGGCCCCTCTTGCCGTCAAAGACGGGGATTGCCACGGCTTTGTCGAATTTTTCGATGAGCAGCTTGAATTCATCCGACGAAACGGCGCAGCAGTCAGAGGGCAAGACAAAGAAGCCGTCTATGTCGTCGGGCAGCTTTGAAACGCCTGCGCATATAGAGGAAAACATTCCGCTCAAGTAGTCGGCATTGTGTATAAGCTGCACTCTTGTGCTATACGCACCAAGCTCATCATGTATTTTGCGATGGCCTGTGACGATTATCACATCCCGCACCCCGGCGTCAATGGAAGTTTTGACACTGCGTAAAATGGCAGGTTCTCCGCCAACAGGCAAAAGTGGTTTAAAAACGCCCATCCTCGACGAGAGGCCAGCTGCGAGGATTATCGTGGCAAAAACGATATTATCGCCCCCTTGGTGCCATGCGCAAGCCTCTCAGCAAGCACAGGCTACTTGCGCCGCAATGATATATACATTCAACATAATAGTGATTGCGCAACAATAATTATATCATAGCTGAACAAATAAGCAATGTTCCTGATGTATTTTTGCCCGTACCGAGGCCTCAAAGTTGACGCAGCGTGGGAAATGCGCTACAACTTGAAAGATTTATATAGAGTTATTTGCGTTTTCGTGTTAAACTAGCCAAGAGATGTAAGGATTGGCGCAAAATATAGAGGTTGCCTTTTACTAAATTATGGTAAGGAGAGATAATTATGGGTACTGAAGCTGTAAAAAATAGCATACTGATTATTGATGACTCAGAATTAAATATCAAAGTGCTGACGCGCATTTTGGAAGATACGTACACCATACATGCTGCTATTAACGGATTTGATGGAGTGGACGCTGCGAAGGAGTTGTTGCCTGACCTGATTTTGTTGGACATTGTAATGCCTGATATAGATGGATTTGAGGCTATTGTGGCACTGAAAACCATGGAGCAAACGAAGGATATACCCGTAATTTTCATTACGAGCCTCTCCACTATCGAAAACGAAGCCAAGGGTCTTTCGTTGGGGGGCACGGACTACATAACTAAGCCCTTCAGCGAAACAATCGTCAAACTGAGGGTCGACAACCAAATCAGCATTTCCAATTACAAGCGGACAATCGAAAACCTGACCATATTCGACTCGCTTACGGGCATTCCCGGAAATCTCAATTTTGAAGCGCGAATGACAGTGGAATGGAGGCGGGCAATCCGCGAAAAAACAAAACTGAGCATACTGATGTCTGACATCGACGGTTTTTCGCATTATAACGATAAGTACGGCCACCCGCAAGGCGATAGGCTAATTAAAACCATAGCAGGCATCATTAGCCAAACGCTATTGCTCCCATCCGACTTCGCCGCAAGAATCAAGGGCGGGAAATTTGCCGTGTTGCTGCACGACATCGGCAGGGACGGTGCGGTTGCTGTTGCCGAAAATATTCGCAAGGCCATAGAAAACATGGAAACTGCGCAGGATGGCGACGAAGAGGTCAGAGTGCACCTGAGCACAGGCGTAGAGACGCAAACACCCACTTCGGCAGACTATCTGGCTGACTTTTTGCGCTATGCCGATGAAGCACTGGCCACCGCAAAGAGCCAAGGCGGCAACAGGGTATTGCATCACGAACGCAGCTAGTAAAAGAGAATCAAAGCGATTGTCAATAATGACTGAACAAAAAAGGAAACATGTAGCAAAAATTTGAAGAATTGCACAATACTGCAGTTCTGATACTTCCAAAGTTGCGTAGAGGTGTGATATAATGGTTGCTACGCAATCACTATATAGAATGCATATATCATTACGGCGCAAGTAGCTTGTGCTTGCTGAGAGGCTTGCGTTTGCGTCTATGACTTAGTAGCCGATGCGCAACCACAATATGAGTGATTGGATGATGGCGTGCTGCGCTCGGTTCGGCAGAAGCCGCAGCACACGCATGTCATCAGGCTCGTGTAAATATGAAAAACTAAACTACTTGGAGGACGAAATGAAAGTACCAGTGTTTGATCCTAAGGAACTGAAAGTGGTGAGTGAAATGCCGCCGTCGGCGCTGTTTCCGGCGATTAAAATATTTGATTACCCGGTAACATCGAAGGAAGCGTACAGGGCTATGCTCCAGCGCAAGCCAATTTGGCAGGTAACATTGCTCGACAGCATGTTGTTTACGCCTGCGCTGTACCCGGACAATATTGCGCGCGGGCAGGTTTTTGAAGGTCATCCGTTTAATCCCGTTACAGAAGGCGGCGGGCCGGATATGTTTGGCATTGAGTGGGAATACGTCGAGCAGGTCGGCGGCTCAATGGTTCGGCCGGGAGAGCCATTTATAGAAGACGCCAACGAGCTGGCGGAAAAAATCGTTTGGCCGGATATCGAAAAGTGGCCCTGGGAGGAGGCGGCGGCGCGCAACAACGAAACATTCCTTGCGAGCAACGCTTACATGAACGCATGGTTTGTGACGGGATGGTATGAGAGGCTTATTTCGCTCATGGACTTTGAAGGGGCGGTTATGGCGGTTTTTGACGAGGACCAGCAGGATGCTGTCAAGGCATTTTTTGACAAGCTTACTGATTTGTACATAAAAATGCTCGAAAAATTCTTCCACTACATGCCCAAAATCGACGGCGTCTGTTTTCACGACGACTGGGGCAGTCAGAAGGAGACTTTCTTCTCCCCTGCAGTAGCTGAAGAGATGATTGTGCCATACATGAAGAGGCTGACGGACTATGTCCACTCCACCGGGCGTCAGTGCGAGCTGCACTCTTGTGGGCAGCTTCTCAAGCAGGTTCCGAATATAATCGCTGCGGGGTGGGATTATTGGAATCCCCAACTAATGAATGACACGCACAAGATTTACGAGCTATATGGCGACAAGCTCATGGTTGGCGTAGCGCCGGAGCCGTTCGACCTTGAAAATACGACGGAGGAAGAGCAGCGCAAGCGGGCAAGGGAATATGCGGACAAGTTCTGCGACCCGAAAAAGCCGTCGGTCCTGAACCAATACAGCTGCTCCCTGCTCACGCCGGCGTTTAGGGAAGAGCTGTACATCCGCTCAAGAGAAAACTACAGCAAGGGATAAGGTTGCAGAATGATAAAGGGGGAAGCTAATGAAGAAATTTTTGGAAGGGAAAGTTGCAATTGTCACGGGCTCCGGACAGGGGATTGGCCGTGCGGTCGCAATGTCGCTTGCGGAAAGCGGTGCTAAAGTCGTCACAAACAACAGGGGGCCAATAACGAGGAATGTCGCAAACCAGTTGGATGATAAAAGGCTTGCAAAGCTAACTCCGGAGCAGCTGCAGTGGTACAATGAAGAAATCGAGAAGTATTCCGGCGATGCAGAAACAACCGCAAAGGCAATCAAGGCCGCCGGCGGGGAAGCCACCGCCTGCTTTGGCGATATAACGGACTTTAATGACGCCAAGCGCATAGTAGACTTTGTGGCCGAAACGTACGGTTCGGTAGATATAGTCGTTAATGTCGCAGGTGCGTTCGGGTTTGCGCCAATTGAAAAGATTTCCGAAGAGCTTTGGGACAAGGTTACAGCCGTGAAGCCCAAGGGCTATTTTAACATCATACGCCACGCTGTCCCATATATGAAAAAGAAGGGGTGGGGCCGCATAATCAACTGTTCGTCGCCCGCCTTTATGGGCGGGGATATACGCCAAGCCGAATATTGCGCTGCAAATGCGGGAGTGCACGGGCTGACTTGGGGGCTTGCGTGCGAGCTGGCTGAAGATGGGATTACCGCCAACGTATTTGCCCCGGCGGCAAAGACAAGGGCTTCCGTGGATATGGAGCTGTTTGACAAAGTAGTGGAGAAGGACGAGACGTCGACAAAGAGCGGTACCCCTATACTTTCCTATGACGGCACTGAGCCGCCGGAATTGTTTTCGGCTTTTATCGCATACCTCGCAACCGATGAGGCAAAGCATATAAACGGAGCTGTCTTTATGACATTTGGCGGCAGGATTATGCGCTATTCAAATCCTGCCATCGTGGCGTTTATGGGGAGTCCGGAGGCATGGACGGTGGATAAGGTAATAGAAGAGGCTCCGGAGAAGCTGTTTAAAGATTATAAAAACATCAACGAAAAATAATTTATATAAGGAGTATGGATTAAATGAAAGATTTCGCAGGGAAAATAGCATTTATCACAGGGGGGGCGTCAGGTGCGGGCTTTGGCCAAGCGCAGGTGTTCTCCGAGGCAGGGATGAAGGTCGTCATCGCCGACATAAGGCAAGACCATCTCGACGAAGCGATGGAGTATTTCAAGGGGAAAAATGCTGACGTGCACGCCGTTAAGCTCGATGTTACAGACCGCAACGGATATGCCGCCGCCGCAGACGAGGTGGAAAAGGTTTATGGTGGGCCTCCCGATCTTCTAATTATGACGGCAGGAGTTAATGTTTTCGGCCCTGCGGAGGCCTCTACCTACGACGACTACGACTGGGTGGTTGGCGTATGCTTCGGCGGCGTCGTGAACGGCCTTGTGACCTTTGTGCCCCGCATGATAAAAGCCGGGAAAGGCGGACATATAACGGCTACCGTTTCTTGGGGCGCATTTACCGCTGCATCTATGGTCGCACCATATACAGCGGCAAAGGCAGCTGTCTTAAACCTGCTGGAGAGTTACTACCAAGCCCTCAAACCCTATGGCATTGAGGTCTCGGCGCTCACGCCTGCAAACATTAAATCAAGGATTTATGAAACCGCCCTCAACCGTCCTGAGCATCTGCAAAACACAGGATATAACGTTAACGAAAAAACGCAGGAGTTCCTCGCGTCAATACACCAGCACGGCATGGAGCCGCGCGTCCTCGCAGAATGGCTCAAAAAAGGCATCGAAAATGAATTGTTCCTCATAGTGCCTTATCCAAGCGGCCCGAGGATGGTCGAGCTTGAACTTGAGCGTTTTTCCGAATATGCAAGCGTCGAAGGTATGAAGCGCCGCGCCGAGAAAGCAACGCAACCGCCTACAGAAGAGCAGCTCAAAATGATGTCAGAGCGCGAAGGCTATGAAATCAAGCCCGGCCCGCGCCCGATGATGAGCTCAGACAGCGGCTTCGGAAAAGCAAAAGGAGACCTTGACTGGGTCGACAAGAATAATAGGGTATAAATTAAACTAAAAGAAAGGGTATGTTATGGATAATTTTAAGGGCAAAACCGCATTTATCACCGGAGGGGCTTCCGGCATTGGATTGGCCTTGGCAGAAGAGTGCTGCAAAGAGGGGATGAATGTCGTCATCGCCGATTTGCGCCAGAGCGCAATTGACGAATGCCTGCCTGTTTTCGAAAAGAATAATTGGCCTGTGCTGGCGCTGCAGCTTGATGTAACAGACCGCAAAGCCTATGCAAAGGCTGTTGAAAAAGCCAAGGAAAAATTCGGAAATATTCACTTGCTGGCAAATAATGCGGGCATAGGCGGAGGCCGCGGGCCGTTGTGGGAGGTGTCTGAGGCACAGACAGACCTTGCAATAGATATCAATCTTTCCGCTGTCCTAAACGGCATTCGGCTGATAGTGCCTGACATGATTAAGCATGGAGAAGGCGGCTACGTTGTGAGCACAGCCTCAAAAGCGGCGCTCATTGCAGTCCCCGCTTGTGGGTTGTACAACTTCACGAAGCAGGCGCTGGTTTCACTGTCTGAGACGATGGCGATGGACCTTGAGGGTACTAATGTAGGTTGCGCCGTCTTCTTCCCGGGGCCATTTGCGTCAAACCTCGGACAGACGTCGGGAGAAATCGAGAGAGAGCTGCTGGGAGACAAAGCCCCGCCTCCGCCCCCTCCGCCTCCCCCGCCACCCCCTCCATCCGACGATGCGCCTCCCGTGGACTTTGGCGCATTCGGAAGGCTGACGCGCCCTGCCTCGGATGCGGCAAAGCGCATTTTGAGGGGCGTCAGACGAGGCGATTTATACATTGTCACGCATTCAGAGTTCAAGGCAGGCTTTGAGGAGCGAGTAAATGCGATGCTCAGGGCATTCCCTGACGAAGTGCCCAACGAGGAATTTAAAAAACTGTTTAGCTTCTTGGTTTCAAATCCGGTGTTCAACAAGCAGACACAGGTTCCGGCACTCGAGGGCTAAGTCGGTAAGTCGGGAAGGGTTTGAATACCAAAGGAGAGGCTATACATTGGGCAAGCACGACAAAAGACAGCAAGTAGATAAGGCCAAGCGCCGCGAGGGGCGCACAGCAAGCAAGGCTCTGGCGAAGAAACGGCGGATTAAGGCTGCGATAATCATTGCAGCCTCGGTCGCCGTTGTCGTTGCGGCTATGGCGCTGGTGCTGAATACGAACGCCATGCGGCGTACGCTTACCGTAGTATCCGTCAATGGAAGGGATTTTTCCGTTGCAGAGTTTGAGTATTTTGCGACTGCTCAGCTTGCTGAGCATCAGATGATGGTTATCCAGATGACGGGAGAACTGGACGGTGGGGGCATGCTCCCCATAGAGGGCGTTTCGCTTAGGAATCAATTGCAAGATGATTTCATAGGCAGGACATGGGCCGAGTTTGTGCGAGATCTTGCCCTCCGCAGGATATTGGAGCTGTCGTTGATGTACAGCGCCGCAGTCGAATATGGCTTTGAGTTAGATGAAGCGGCGCGGCTGGAAATGGAAGAGGAAATTGAAATGCTGAGGGAAGATGCGAGGGGCTTGGAGATATCTTTTGAGCGGCGCCTCAGGGACTTGTTTGGACGCAGCATGAACGAGCGGGTGCTTGCCGAAATCCAGGAGTTCATTCATACTGCGGTGGTGTTCGAGCAGTATATGCGGGATTTTCGCACTTTCACTGCAGCAGAGCTGGATGAGTTTTATGAAGCGAACACGCATTTGATGGACAATTTTACGTACAGGTTCATCCTTATGAGGGCGCATGATGTTGGAACAGTGTCAGACTTTGATTCTGAGGAAGAGTTTGAAGAGGCGAGGCAAGAGGCCCGGGCATGGACCAGCCGAGCCGCCGTGCGGATGGCGGAAGGGATAACGACTCAAGCGGATTTTATCATTGCTGCCCGAGAGCACGACCCAGAAAACCTCTCTGAGCCGGATTCCACTTTGCGGTCGCACATGGGAGAATTGCTCGGGCCCTTCTACGGAGAGTGGATGCGTGACGAGTCCAGGAGCTACGGCGATATGACGACGGTAGATGTTCCTGCCGGCTCATTTGTCCTTTATTTCATAGAGCGTGACGACAACACCGGGCTTACGGAGACGGGCGAGAGGGCGCGCGATGTCATTATTGAAGAGCGCTTGAGGACGCGGGGCTTTTCGGAGTGGCAGAACAGCCTTGATATACCGGAGCTGAGCCTAAGGTGGACTGAGCGCTTGGTGCAATACACCTTCAATCCTATGCAATTTTAAAAACGGCCGCAAAATTTGTTTCTGCTTAAAAATTCAAAAAAATCCAAGAATCGCAAAGTCGGCTTCAAAACATGAAAGCCGACTTTGCAAATTTGTTTATTTTTTGTATGCCTAAATGTGCAACGATGCCTGGAAAGCCTGATTTACTGCTTCACAGATGCTAGCAACGCCATGGGCGTCGCCCACAATTTTTACCTCTGTCTCGGGTGCACAGTGCCGCAGCGAGTCGGCGACGTCCCAGCGCGGCTTCATGCCGATTGCGTAAAGGACTGTATCTGCCGCAAACTCGACAGCCTTGCCGCCCTGCACCTCAGTGCCTGTTACTTTGTCATCATGAATTTCCGTGATGCTCACGCCATAGTGGACGGGGATGCCCTCTGCCTTGAGGATTTTCGGGAACTCTGTTGCGGCAGTCCTTGCGCCTTGCATCAGCGTCATCATGGCAGTCTGTGGGTCTGCAAGCTCGATGACCTCAACATCCTTGCCCTCGCGCTTGAGCTCAATGGCGACTTCAAGGCCCACAACGCCTGCACCGATGATTACGACCTTCCCTTTGACGGGGGTCCTGCCCAGCTCGCCGTCCACAGCCCAGCCCACATGAGGTTTGTCAATGCCCTTGATTTTCGGAACGGCGGGCTCTGAGCCGACGGCTATGATCAGCGCATCGTAGTTTTCTTTGTCCAGTAGCGCCTTTGTAGCCTCGGTATTCATCAGAATTTTTGCAGGGGTCTTGCCAGGCTGGCGGATTAGCCACTTAAGATAATCTTGGCAGTCGATTTTATATGGGGGGGCGGCGGCGCCGATTACATGACCGCCGAGCTCTCCCGTTTTTTCGTATAGCGTGACATCATGCCCTCGGTCGATGAGTGTCGTAAGGGCTGTAATGCCGGCAGGCCCGCCGCCGACGACGGCGACTTTCTTCTTGACCCTAGCCTCGGGCACAACGCCTTCGACCAAATCCCTTGCCATGAATGACATGGGGTTTACGGCGCAGAAAATCGGCTTGGGCACGAAGAGGTGACCCGTGCATGCATCGCAACGGAGGCAAGGGCGGCGGTCTTCAGGCCTGTTTTGCGCATACTTTCTGGGCATGTCGGGGTCAGCCATGAGCGGGCGGCACATGGCGACAAAGTCCGCCCAGCCATTGCCGATAATCTCCTCCGCCATCTCGATGCTCACAATCGAACCGACGGTGGTGACAAGCAAGTCGGGGTGGGCCTCCTTGACCTTCCTCGCATAATGCACATTAAAGCCGCGATCCATCATGAAGTTCTGCATCCAATTGCGAAGATATGCATAGTTAAAATCGCTGTGCAGGCCGGCAGACATATGCGCAATGTCGATGTGAGGCTTCAGGTAGCCCAGCATTTCGAGAGTTTCGTCAAAATGCATGCCTTCTTCGGCAATTTCATCTGCGGAAATACGCATTTCAATAACAAAGTTCTCCCCGCACAACTCGCGGATTTTTTGGCAAACCTCGATAGCGAAGCGCGCCCGATTCTCTGTGGAGCCGCCGTATTTGTCAGTCCTTTTGTTGTACAACGGGCTTGTGAATTGGGAGATTAAATTGCCGTGCCCACCGTGGACAAGCACGATATCCATGCCTGCTTGCTTCATGCGATAGGCGGCCATCGCATACTTCATGACGGTTTCGTCGATTTTCTCTTGGGTCATCTCGATGGAAGGGATTGGATCGCGGCCAAGCCTTGCTGCGCGTTGGCGCTCAGAATCCGAGATGAATGAGGATGAGGAAAATGGCGCATGACCTACTTCTTCAAAAGTGGTGTTTTCGCCGTTGTGGTTGATTTCAAAGGAAGCGTGGCACCCATATTCCTTGCACATGTCGGCATACCACGTCATAGGCAGGATGCCTAGGTCGTTGTTGAGGTTGAGCTGATAGGCCTCGTCTTTGCATTCGGTGATGTCGATTGAGCAGTTTCCAACATACAGTGTAGTTACGCCCCCGCGCGCAAACATTCTAAACCAGTTGACGAAATCCTTGGTGACCAGTCCGTCTTCGCTTGCGAGGTTTGGGGAGGGCGGGGCGAGAATTATCCTATTCTTAAAATCGACCCCCCTGATTCTGATTGGTTTAAACACGTGCTTGAAATTTGATTGCATAAAAACTATGTCCTTTCGTTTATGTAAATTTTTAATGGATTATAACGTTAAGACCCATGCCTTCCAACTGTTTTTTGCGCTCCTCGAGAAGCTCCTCCTTTGGAGGGGCCGCTTCAAAAACAGGCGCTGTCCTATTGAGCCGCTCCCATTTGACAATGCCTAGGTTGTGGTATGGCAAAATCTGAACAAGCTCGACTGCATCGCCGAGCTCAAGTATGAACCTTCCGATGTCGTCAAAAGCTTCTTTGGAATCTGTGTACATCGGCAAAACAGGTATCCTTATCTGAAATTTACCTCCGGCGGCGGCGATTTTTCGCGCATTTTCCAATATTAGCCCATTCGGCTTGCCAACGACCCTTTCGTGCATTTCGCTGTCCACACCCTTTATGTCGTAAAGGAATAAATCGGTATATGGCAAGATGGACTCGATGTCCTCCCATTTGACGAAACCCGTGGTGTCTACTGCGGTGTGGACGCCTTCGTCCTTGCAGCGCTTGAGCACTTCACGTACAAACTCCGGCTGAAAAAGGCATTCTCCCCCGGAGAGTGTCACACCGCCGCCGGATTTGTCGAAAAAGGGTTTCTCGCGCATGACCCTTCCCATGATTTCGTCGACGGTGTAATCGGTGCCGCACATATACAGAGCCTTAGACATACACGCTTCGGCACAATTGCCGCAGTCGTCGCACTTGCTGCGGTCGATTGTTATTAGCTGGATTTCCTCGTCCGTTCCCATTGCCGCTTTTGTTTCGCCCCGGGAAATTGCATCGCGAGGGCAGGCGTCCAGGCAACGCCCGCATTTTTCGGTGCCTACGCACTTAATGCTCATCCAGTTGAGCTCTGTATGAAATGCCAAAGATTCCGGGCTGTGGCACCAGGGGCAGCTGAGCGGGCAGCCTTTGAAAAAAACTGTAAGGCGTATGCCCGGGCCGTCGTGGACAGAAAATCCTTGGATGTCAAAAATTTTGCCAATGACTTGTTTTTCCATATGCACTTCCCCAATCCATGTTTTTCTGGTATTATGTCATAGGCGCTTGCGCCGAGATGATATATGCATTTTCAAACATTATAGCATAAATATAACATAAAAAACAGCATTATTGAAAGGAATTGTAGCAAGTATGTACAAGTCAAAGTATCCGAATCTGTTTAAACCGCTGAAAATTCGTAATCTTGTGATGAAAAACCGTATTATGTCCGCACCAAACATGCTGTTCCACACAATAGGAGGAAGGCCGGACAACTTCTACATTTCGTACCTAGAGCACAAAGCGAGGGGAGGGTGCGGCATTGTCACCCTGGGAGAAGCCAATGTTTGTGATGGCGGGAACCATACTCCCGGCATGGAGACGACCTTGGAAAATATGGCCATCTATGCAGAAATGGCCCAAGCAATCCATGAACATGGCGCAATAGCCAGCGTCGAGCTGACCCACGGCGGACAGGGGGCAAAGACGCAATTTAACATTGACCCCAATATGATCATGGGGCCATGCGAAACAGTGAACCCAATGACAGGGGCAAAAGTGAGGGCTATGACCGCAGATGACATGGAGCATGTGGCGACGGCATTTGCCGACGCAGCGGCATACTACATCCACGCAGGCTTCGACACGGTGCTGGTACATTGCGCCCATGGCTGGTTGCTCACGCAGTTCCTGTCACCAATAATCAACAAGCGTACCGACGAATATGGGGGGAGCTTGGAAAACCGTATGCGCTTCCCGCTCCAGGTTCTAAAGAAAATACGAGAAAGACTGGGGGAGAACAGGGCAATCCTGATTCGGCTGTCAGGCTCTGAGAGGGAGCCAAGTGGGTTCACGACGGACGATATTGCAGTATTTTTGTCAAAGGCTCAAGAATATGTGGACATGGCCGAAATATCGACCGAAGGGTTTGGCACGATTTTTGCAACACCATTTGTCGAGCGCGGGCAGAATGTGCCTCTTGCCGAAGCCTTGAAGAAGTCGGGACTTGTGAAAATCCCGCTCTTCACGGTCGGCTCGATTCTGGGCCCGGCGCAGGCCGAGGAAATAATCGCATCAAGAAAGGCGGACGGCGTATCAATGTCCAGGGCGCTGATTGCCGATCCATTCCTGCCAAAAAAAGCTGCGCTGGGAGCGGAAGACGACATCACCCCCTGCCTGCGCTGCATGAACTGCACAGGCAGCGACAATGCGAGGCGGCACCTCATTTGCAGCGTCAACCCGCTTATAGCCAGGGAAGCGCGCCTCGGCTTTGGCGATACTGCCATCAAACCCGCAAGAGTTGCAAAAAAAGTCCTGGTGGTCGGCGGCGGACCGGCAGGGATGCAGGCGGCAATCACGGCCTCCGAGCGCGGACATGACGTCACGCTTGTGGAGAGGGGAGAGGCGCTCGGCGGTTATTTGCGCTTTGTCGAAAAGGACAGCCATAAAAGCGAACTTAAGCAGCTTTTAGCTTTTTTAATCCGCAAGGCAAACCGTTCGGGGGCAAAAATCCTGCTAAACACTGCGGCGACCGATGAGCTAATTGAAAAGATTACGCCCGACAATATAATTGTTGCGACGGGTGGCAGGCCCATTGTGCCCGGCATAAAGGGCATCGAAAATGCGCACCATGCTGCAGAAGTGTACTTAAATGGCGAGCTTTCAATAGGCAAGGATGTCGTCATAATTGGCGGCGGGCTGACAGGGCTTGAGACCGGGCTGCATCTTGCAAGCCAGGGCAAGCAGGTTACGGTGCTTGAGCTAGAGGAGAGCATTGTAAAGGACACAATGGATTTGTATACTATGAGCGTAATGGATGCCGCCGGAAAGCATGGGCTAACGGTCATCACTGGGGCAAAGACTCTCGAAATAACCGACTGCAACGTGACATACGAGCAAGATGGAAAAAGGCAAACCTTAATGGCCGACACCATATTGCACGCCATAGGCATGCGCCAGTGTGCGCAGGTATACTTAGACCTGCACGATAAGGCGCCGTTCGTCGCTCTGATTGGCGATGCAAAAGCGCCGGGCAAAGTTGACGGAGCAATCCACGGCGGATTCTTTGCGGCATTGGAGGTATAGGCGGGAAAGAGCATTGGTTTGCCCATGTGCAAACATATAAGGAGGGATTAATGCCATGGAGAAATATCCAAATCTGTTTTCATCGATAACCCTGGCCGGAACGGTGTTCCGCAATCGAATTTTTTCATCGCCCACGGGGCCTGCGTATATGACCTCGCAGCATTTTCCGCTGCAAGAAACTAATGCCTACTATGAAGTGAAGGCAATTGGCGGGGCGGCATCCGTATGCGTCGGAGATGCGGTCATCGACTCAAAAAATGCGAGGTTTAACAATGGTCACCTGGCCCTCGACAATCCAGCAGGCTTGGCTGCGATGTCAAGGCTATCGGAAGCCATTACCAGACATGGCGCAGTCGCCTCAATTGAACTGTCGCATAGCGGGAGCCACTCCCATTCATCGGCCAGGGAAGGAATCCAGCTTTATGGGCCTATGGAGTATACTACTGCGGAGGGCTACAAGGTCCTGCCGATGACCGAGGAAATTATATACGAAATTGTGGACAAATATGTCGCTGCGGCTCTTTATGCAAAAAGCTGCGGCTTTGGTATGGTGACGATACATGGCGGACACGGCTGGCTACTCACCGAATTTATGTCGCCTGTCACAAATCAGCGCACCGACAAATGGGGAGGCTCAGTAGAAAACCGGTGCCGCTTCGCAGTTGAAGTCTGCAAGGCGGTGCGCCGTGCCGTCGGGCCGAAATTCCCAATTGAAATGAGGATATCAGGCTCTGAGTGCAACCCCAATGGCTACGACCTTGATGAAGGAGTTGCGATTGCGAAGCAGCTGGATGGGCATCTGGACTTGATTCATGTCTCGGCGGGCAGCCATGAGGTCTGGGATGTGTTTACCGTGACCCACCCCGACATGTTCCTACCCGACGGAGCTAATGTGAAATATGCAGCGGAGATAAAAAAGCATGTGAAGACTGCGGTCGCAACGGTCGGTGCGCTGGCTGACCCTGAGCTTATGGAAGAGATTATAGCCACCGGGCAGGCCGATGTCGTCCAACTTGCGCGCGGGCTGATGGCAGACCCTGATTTGCCGATTAAGGCCTGGGTGGGAAGGGAGAAGGAGGTCAACAAATGCATGCGTTGCCTCACATGCTTCTCGACCCATATGATGAGAGGCCAGTGGCTCTGCCCGCTAAACCCCGAGCTCGGGCATGAGTTGGACGCAAGGATAACTCCCCGGCCGGCTGTTAAGAAAAAAGTCCTTGTCGCAGGCGGGGGAGTTGGGGGAATGCAGGCGGCGATAACAGCGGCAGAGCGGGGGCATGAGGTAATACTTTGCGAAAAGTCCGGCAAGCTCGGGGGCGTGCTCAACTGTGAGCACGATGTGCCATTTAAGAAGCCGCTTGCCGAATACTTGGAGCGCCAGGCGGTTGCTGTAAAAAAAGCGGGAGTGGATGTAAGGTTGGGCACGGAGGTCACACCGGAGCTCGCTAAGTCGCTCTCGCCTGATGTGCTAATTGCGGCGCTCGGCGCAAGCCCGGCCGTTCCAAAGATATCCGGAACAGCAAATGCCAATGTATTCAGTGCGGAGGATATTTACAATGATGTTGGGAAGGCCGGAAAAAAGGTAGTTATCCTGGGGGGCGGGCTGGTTGGCACGGAGCTTGCTATTTACCTGGCGCAGCTTGGGCGTGAAGTGACAATTTTGGAGATGGCTGAGGGTCTGCACGATGGCGGGAACATGTTACACGGTCTTGCTATTAGGCTGGAGCTTGAGCGGCGGAAGGTGTCTGTGAGCCTATCGACGGAAGCCGTTGGAATAAGCGGTGGGGGAGTTGTGGGCAAAGCCCCCAGCGGCGAGAAGCTCTTTGAGGCAGACACGGTCGTCTATGCTGTCGGACAAACGCCAAAAAGGGCCGAGGCAGAGGCGCTGCGGAGTTCGGCGGCTGAGTTTCACCAAATCGGCGATTGCCTGGATGCGCAAAACATTACGGAAGCAACACGGCTGGCGTACCATATAGCAAAAGACATAGGCAGGTACTAGCCACATTAGCGCCGCCCGGCGCAATTTAGGACGCCATTTTTGGCTTTGGAGGATTGGAGGAATATTTTTGAATAGTTTTTCATTTTGGAGTCCGACTAAGGTTATTTTTGGTACGGATACGGCAAAGCAGGCAGGCGGAGAAGTCAAAGCCTTTGGTGGCAAAAAAACGCTTGTCTTATACGGCGGCGGCAGTGCAGTCAAGAGCGGGCTGATGGATACGGTCACAGGCTCGTTTGCGGCTGAGGGCATAGAATGTTTCTGCGTCGGAGGCATACAGCCAAACCCCCTGCTGGAGTATGTACTGAAAATCATTGATGACTACAAAGGCAAGGGCATAGATTTTGTCCTCGGCGTTGGCGGAGGCAGCGTTATAGATTCGGCAAAGGCTGTGGCGGTCGGGCTTGCTACCGATGAGCTTCCCATGTGGGACTACTTCTTGCGCAAGGCGTTGCCCAAAACTGCGCTGCCTGTAGGCGCTGTCCTCACAATTGCCGCTGCGGGCAGTGAAACAAGCGATTCATGCGTGGTGACAAACCAAGCGGAAGGGAGCAAGCGAGGGTTTAACTCGCCCCTCAACCGACCAAAGTTTGCTATAATGGATCCTGTTTTGACATACAGCCTGCCGCCATATCATCTTGCCTGCGGTGTAGTTGATATGCTGATGCACGCTTTGGAGCGTTATTTTGCGCCTGATGCGGACAACGCCGTTACGGACGAGCTTTCCGAAGCGGCGATGAGGGTCGTAGTAAAATATGGACGTAAGGCGATGGACGACCTGACAGACTACAAAGCGCGGTCGGAGATTATGTGGGCAGGCAGCATCACGCACAATGGGCTGCTGGGGCTTGGGCAGGCAATGGACTTCTCGGTGCATCAATTTGGAAGCCCGCTCTCAGCCAAGTATGACACGGCGCATGGGGCAAGCCTTGCTGCGACTTGGCCCTCGTGGGCGAGGTATGTCTATCGCAGCGACGTGGCGAGATTCGCTAAATATGCCAAAACGGTCTGGGGCATTGCAGTGGCGGACGACGAAGCTGCGGCTAAAGCAGGTATTGCGGCGACGGAAGAATACTTCCGCTTGCTCGGAATGCCCACCACGCTGACTGAGGCTGTGGGGGAAAAGGTCAAGGATGACATTGATGCGCTTGTGGAGCTATGCACGTACAACCGCACCCGCACTATAGGCGCATTCAAGGTGCTGGGTTACGACGACATAAAGGCTATTTACCAATCTGCTATATGATTGCTATCAACGAATCTGTGAATCTGCCAGCCCGGGAGAATCGCATTTGCGACTCTCCCGGGCTGGCTTGGTAATTTAATTCGCTGCGGATTGACGCCGTCCGCTGCTAGATGGGCACAACGGCCTTATTTACTGTTGGCCGCTGCCTTTTTCTTGCGGCTCACAGCCAGCCCTGCGACAACGGCGGCTACACCTAATACCAATATGACTATATAAATGGTCATATTGCTGTCGTCACCAGTAGCTGGGGAGCCGTGGGCCAGCACCAGCGCAGATAGCGGCTGATCCTGGGGCATGCCTGCAAAATTGCCGAGGTCGGATGCAAGCAAGAAATTCAGGCTGTTATCTGTCTCTCCAAGTGCAAAATTGTAGCCATTAATCGCACTGACACTAACTCGTTCGCCGGCGCCGACATTTCTTTCAACCATGTTCATAGCAGCATCGAATGTGAATAGAGTCACATTTTGCGAGAATGCGATTTCGCCATCATCGTTGAATACGATGCCGTACACGCGCCCTGTGCCAAAACCTGCTGCGGCAAGGTCAAAAAGGATGTACTGGCTCTGATAGCCTCTCATGCCAACTTGAACATCGCTGCCGGGGAAGCGGTAAACGCTCATGTCATCGGGTATCACCGACGGCACGGCCGCAGGGAGAGTTACAGGGGTTTCCGGGGGAGCTTCCGGAGGCGGCTCGGCAGCCTCAGGGGCAGGATCAACCGGGGGCTCCGGTTCTGCGGGTGGTTCCGGCTCTGGTTCTGGTTCCTGTTCCGGAGCGGGTTCCGGATCGGGCTCCGGCTCTGGCTCTTGTTCCGGAGCAACTGCCTGTGCGGTGCCCATTAATGCAACATAGCCGAATCCGCTCGACGCTGTGAAAGCGTAAAAGGTGCCGTCAACCAACTGTGCCATAGACGTGACGGCAGTAAAGCCCGTGACAGCGGTGGGTAGCGGCAAATGCTCAAGATTGGGAAAATCTCCTGCAAAGAAACCGAAGAGTCTTGCGCCCGCCGGTATAGATTCATCACCAAGAGCTGGGTCGTAAGTTCCGTCCGGTAGCGGCCATACGCCCATGTCAAGCGCTGCCGCAAGCTCAGGCGGTACGTCATCAGCGAGTGCTGCGAGTGGCATAATTGAGACAATCAGCAGCAAAGATATCGTGAGCACAAGAAGCTTCTTAAACCGTAATTTTTTCATGCTAGATTAATTCCTCCTAAAAAATTTAATAAATGACCCATGCGAACAAAGACTGCTATTTAAAAATCCTCCTTCCAACGCACACACTACTTACCTTATCTTCTCACCTGAGAAACCCTGTATATAGGCATAATTCCGCAATTACAGCGTGGAAATCCACTATATGTGCGAAAACGATACTATGTAGGGTGAAGTTACATAGTATTTCCGAGGAAAACGCATCAACATTTGTCAATAATACACAATGATTGGGCGCTTGTCAATGTTTTTTGACAAATTTGTTACCCTATCATCGCAGCGGCACTACCACCCCGGCGACTTCTATGGAAGTTACAGTGTCCAGGTCGAGGATTTCAAACTCCGCTGCGGATTGAGGTATCGGTATTCCCATTCTCCTGTTAAAATTGGCATTGATGGAGTACGAGCGCAAACCTTCGTCAAAGATGTTGGAAATAACCGAGAAGCTGTAGGTGGGGTTGCCTGATGCGTCGGTGGAGCGCACACGAAGCTCATGGTCGCCCTCTACCTGGATTATGCCTTCAGTTGTGTGGATGCGCACAGGCACGCCGGGGACTCCGATGCTCATGCCGGGAGTTTCGCCTTTAATCAGCACGGTAAACGGAGTCATTCTAACTTCCCGCACGATAAAGTTTCTGGCCTCAGCATCCAAATTCTCCACTATTAGAGCTCCGTCATATGGGGCGACCTCAAAGGTTTCGTCTAGCGTAAGGAAGATGCGGAGCTGTCCGCCGCTGCCAAAGGCGCTGTATGTCTCAAACGCATCAAGATAAACTCCTTCAAACACATGCTCAACATAAGCAGCCATCATATTTGAACCTAAAACAGTATTAATAATATTGCCATAGTCATCTATATCAAAAGCAGCGACTCCTTGTGGAAGGACATGATCCCGCCTGGTCGGCAGTGTGGATAAAGCATTGGTGCTCAGCTGTTGGATATTGCTGCCAACAAAATCCGCTTCGCCTAGGTTAGGCGAATGTGTCTGAATGTGGAGATTCCCATCTATTATTCCAATTGAAGATATATACGTATTCAGCCTTGCAAAATCCTCCCACTCGCCATCTATAGTTTCCAAAGGGGTTAAGGATGAAAATGGGATGTCGTGCATGTGAGGCGGGAGGATTGGCACGCCGAATATTTCAGCAATTGGATCCACCTCTTGTGCAATGGTCAAATCCAGGTCAACAATCCCGAGCCAAAAGTTTTGCATGTTTTGAAATCTAACGCCGACAGTTATCTCTTCTCCCACAATTGGGCGACTGAATGCCCTTCTGGCGTGGAGCGTCAAAAAGCCGTCCGAGCGATCTACAACATGAAGCCGTTCAGGGCTGGGCTGTTCGTGGGGAAGGCCTGCTGCGGAGATAGTGGCGAAAAGGGAAAGGTGCTCGGTGCTTACCCCATAAAAGTGGTTGGACACTGTGTCGTCCAATATGATGTAAATGTCCACGACGCTGTCAAATATCCCGATAGCGACAAATTCGACCCCAAGCCCATCATCCGTGACAAAAGACCTCACCACAGGCTCCAGCATCGCAGCCCGCCGTTCCCCTATGAGTCCCAAGAGCCTGTAAAAGCCTCCATAGTTTGCGGCGATTGCGGTGATGGTCGTGATGAGCAGCACTGCAGCGATGGCGGCTATTATGAAGGTGCGCTTGAACGTGCGCGGGGTGGGGCTTTTTGTTAAATTGAGGGATTGCTCCCCGAATGCGTTTTTGACCTTGTTTAGCAGCTCTGGGGCAGGCTCGCGCGTGTTTTCCATATCAATCCTCTTTGAGGTAAAAGCTCTGTGCAAAAGCTTATCGGTGTTAGTCCGTTCCATATCCATGCTTTACCAATCCTTTCTCAACTATTTTTCTGGATTTATGAAGCCTGCTTTTGACTGTGCCGCCAGGGATTTCCAGTGCCTCGGCAATTTCCTGCACGCTCATTTCCCAAGCGTAGTACATAAGTGTTGGGATTTTGAGCTTTTCAGGCAACTCTTCGACTAATTTGAAGACCGTCCGAAATTCCTCCTGCTCCGCCGCAGCGCGTTCAAGGTCAACATCGCTGGCTATGGTATCGCTCAGCGGCTCGGTGGGTGCTAACCTAGAGCGCCTTGCGTACTTGGTTACATGCTTTTTACGCAAATTCGCCGCCGTTGCAAAGAGGAATCTTTTTGGGTTGTCTGATTTGCTGAGCTTTGGTAGAAGCTCTGCCGCTTTGAGAAACGTTTCTTGAAACAAGTCGTCAGCATCCTCATCTGAGGATGTAAGGTTTAGGCAAAACCTGTAGACTGCACTGCCGTGTTTATCAACCAAATCCGCAAACAAATGTTGCGGGGCTATTGCGTCTTCTCGGCTTTTATCCAAGTTTATCACCATGCTATTCCTCCCTATCTCAAAGTGTTAATAATGTGAGGCCTCTATTTGTATATCCCCACGAGATGCGATAGGGTTCTTTTTTTATGCCCATCGGCAGCATAGTTTAAGCGTTTTCTGGCTAAATTTGTCCAGGCTCAGAGCAGTTATAAAAGCTCAGCAGAACCGATGCCACGCAGTCGGCATGAGTAAGTCCAAGCATATGGGTGGCGTTTTCGATCGGATAGAGCCGAGGCACTTGCACTTGTGAAGCTATATGCAAAGCCGTCGCCTCGTCATACAGCGAGCCGGGGCGTGCATATATTATTGCAAGGGGCTTGTCGATTTTGGGAAGCACGGGGCGGAAATCGTTTTCGCACATCGAAATCCAGTATGCGCGGCGCACTGCCTGAACGTTGGCGGGCAGCTCTACCAAGGCTTCGGCTCCGCCGGGCAGCATTTCGAACATGCTCTTCAAAGCGTCATATTTTTCCTCTGTAGGGGTGAGGTCTCTTTCGTTCTCCGCCTGATTTGGAAGGACCGTCTCCGTCAGGAAGCTAATGTTGAAGCCCTTAAAATCCCTCTCCATCATTTCCAAGTCTTTGTGATAGGACTCATGCGTATAATGCCCTTGGTGTAGGCCGTGAACCCAGCCAGCTTCGTTTATTAGGCAGGGGGACATATCAATAATAGCCATGCGTGCCAAGTTCAAAGTACCGAATTGACGTACATAATCGAACAGGACTGCCGCACCCATGGAATACCCAACGCAGCAAACATCCGCCAAACCAAGATGCTCCATCAGCTCCTTGGCATCTTGAGCCGATTGCCCCAAAGACAGTCGCCCCTCAGCAGGCGTGCCGCCATAGCCGCGTTGGTCAAATGAAACCACACGAAAGTGTTTGCCCAGCAACCTGAAAAAGGGCATCTTTGCGGCAATGCTCTCCCCAAAGGCATGAACATAGAAGAGGGTTGGGCCTTGCCCCATATCCACGTAACTAATTTTTGCGCCATCCGAGGCAGTAAAATAATTTTTCATCATAGTGACTAGGATATTCTGCTTTTGGAAATTTGTCAATTCGGAATGTGCGCCGAATGTAGGGCAGCATTCTTATATTTTATAAATTTGTTTGTCCACATTGAATATAAAATCAGTATATGATATGATTACGCCTAGCAGTTGTCGATTTCTCACAAGCAACATCTGAAAACGGCATGTGTTATTGTCAATTATTATACATAATTGCCGGAAAAACAAATATAAAAAATATAAGGAGGACTGAAGCGATGACGTTAACGCCAAAGGAAAACTATTTACGCACCCTGCGCGGGGAGATTCCTGATTTTGTCCCATCCCTGTTTCATCCCCACATGATGCCAATACGCGAAGAACTGCTTACCCCAAGCAGTCTGCCCGACGGAAAGCCCTTCGTCACGGGGCTTGGAGTCACCTATGTTGGGTCGGAGGAGCTCAACTTCGGTGCAATGCCGGCGCCCAACATTATCATCGTCGACGACATCCTCAAGTGGCGGGATCGGCTGAAAATCCGTGACGTCACAGGCCGGGACTGGGAAGGCTACTACAAGAAGGAGGAAGAGAAAATCGACAGGGAGAACCTCTGCCTTGCCGTTGATGGGGGAGACTATTTCCTTATACTTGTAAGTCTGATGGGGTTTGAAAATGCGATGTTTGCGATTTCGGAAGAGCCGGAAGAAGTCATTGCGATGCTGACTGAGATTTCAAAGTTCTTGCTCATGGTCACGGAGAAGCAGATGCAGCACTTGAGGCCGGACGTCTACATACTTATGGACGATGATTCCGCCTATACAGCGCCGTTTTTTTCGCTCAAGACTTATCGTGAGATTTTTAAGCCCTTTCATAAGTTGCACATTGAGTTGGCGCTGAAGTATGGCTGTATGATACTGCGCCACGACTGCGGCAAGTCGGATCAGTTCCTTGAGGACTGGCTTGAGATGGGCGTCAACTCATGGCATCCGTTTCAGGTGACAAATGACTGCAAGGGGATTAAGCAGAAGTATGGGGACAGGCTTACCCTTGAGGGGGGCTGGGACAATCAGGGCAAGTGGAACGGCGTAGACTATTCTGACGATGAGCTTATTGCGGCAATGGAGGAATACACTGCAATCTTCGCCCCGGGCGGAAGGTTCGTATTCAGCGCGACAGCGGGTCCGTTCGGAGCAGGGGCAGGCCCAAACCCGAAGAGCGAGGTAGTGAGGAAATTTTACGAAGAGAAGGTCAAGTATTATTATAAATAAAAACAGGGGGGACGGTTTGAAATGCCGTCCCCCCTGTTTTTTTGCCTAATCTGCGGTTAAAGTTCCCCCGTGAGGGCATCGGCAAGCTGCATCATGTACGCCAGCGCCCGGCCGTAGCTGTTTCCGTTTAACAGCAGCGGGTAGTCGAATGCGTACATGCCGCCTGCAACGTTCCCTACTGCATATAGGCCAGGGATGGGATTGCTATCTTCGCCCAGCACGTTCAGACGCTCGTCAGTTAATGCTCCGCCGTAGATGTCGAGCAAAGTGGGCCCCCACTTGAGAGCGTAAAACGGAGGCTTGAGGACTGGAGTGAGCATTATGCTGCGTTTTCCAAAATCATTGTCTTCACCCTTCTCGCAGATCTCATTATAACGCTTGACGGTAGCCTTTAGGTTCTCTGCCGGCACGCACATCTTTTCTGCGAGCTCATCAAGCGAATCTGCCATGAAACCATTTGGGGCTTTCGTAGAGTTGGGCATATCCGCCGGGTAATGATACCCCTGTATCGACCTGTCTACTGCCGAGACGAGCTTCTCCTTGTCAAACTTATCGCCATACATGGTGAGAAGTGACATCCCCTGGCCGCCAAGCAAATCCCAGCGGGAAGAAATCTCGTCAACATATTTGCTGTCAAAAATTGAAAAGGCGTGGTCGCCGCCGGGCTGCATCAGGCACCGCAATGCCTTTGCCTGCATCCACGTATCCTCGTTCATAAACCTCTTGCCCAGTTTATTGACATGCAGGAAAAAAAACTGAAGGCCGCTGTAGCGGAGCAAGTGCAGAGTCGTGGCCCATTCGGGATTATCCAGCACTCCGCCCGCCCAATACGCCATTTTATGGCCGTCGCCGGTGTTGCCGCGCCTTGGGAATTGATTTTCGGCCCGCAGGCCCGTGGGGGTGAAGGCTTCCAGCATCTCACGGTTTTCGCTGCAGTCTCCCGTAGCGAGGACAACGGCTTTATTGCCCTTGTAGCGCATATACGAGCCATCGGCATTTTTTGCTATGCAGGACACTATGCGCCCCTGCCCATCCTTCTCGAGCACCTCGCCGGCGACGCCGCGGAACAACTTTCCGCCGTTTTTCAACAACTCCTGCTCAAAAATCTCGCTGGTGAGCATCCCGCCAAAGAGGTTCTTGTACTTGCCCCCCTGTTTTGCGGTGATATGGTGCGTTCCAAGATATTCGTTGAACATCGGTCCCTTGTAGCCGACATAGATATCGGCCTCGACATCGGCCCCTGCAAGCTCCATCATCCACTCAAAACCCTCGGCGCTCCGATTGATGAAAATCCATAGCAGTTTTTCTTCAACACGGCTCCCGCTGACTTTCAGCCAATCTGCTGCAAGCTGCGCCTTGTCGATGTGAATGCCTTTGTCTGCCATCGTCTTGGTGTTGATTGCCGCAATCTGCGCCCCGATTGCGACGAGGCTTTTGTTTTTGTCAATCACGATGCAGGACAGCCCCTTTGCCGAGCACCTGGCGGCGGCGGCCAACCCGCTGATTCCGCCGCCTACAACGACGACATCAGCTTCAAGTGTTTCCTTTATGTGAGATTCAGGGATATTCTCAGGAGGGGTCTCCCAAGAGTAGCCCCTCTTGGGAGAATGGCTGCCATAGAACTTCATATTCAAGCTTGTATCCATGTCGCTATCCTCCCTTAGATATACAGAGCAGCCTGGAAAGCCCCGTTTACTGCTTCGCAGATGCTTGCGACCTCGACGCAATCTCCGACAATCCTGACCTCGGTCGCCGGGACGCTCTGCCTCAAGGACTCCACTGCCTCGGAAAGGGGCCTCATGCCCGCTGCTACCAGTACCGTGTCGGCAGGGAACTCTACGGACTTGCCCGCGCTGTCCTGGCAAATGATTTTGTTATCGAGAACCTCAGTAAGCTTTGTCTCATAGTGAATCTTGATGCCTTCTTCCTCCACCATCTTCATCAAGTCCCGCACGCCCGATGAAGAAGCGAACAACTGCCCCATATTCGTTTGCTCATCGAAAA